>JAABUM010000052.1_pt1 | contig 309406 bp, 100 predicted proteins | sample 5559161 | NCBI WGS metagenome assembly JAABUM01 (sample SAMN10711868, study PRJNA513369) | rock metagenome | isolation source: Antarctica rocks | place: Antarctica: Victoria Land, Siegfried Peak nord
TTTAATTTTATTATAACTACTATCTTATCTTAATAGGATAATAATAGGGCTTAGTATCTAGTAGCTTTCTAGTCTTATAAATTAATACCTATTAAGACTAGGTATAAGATATATAATTAAGAGCTATCAATAATTATTAAAGCCTTTAAGTAATAGTAATATTATATAAAAGGTAGTTATTATACTATTAAAGTACTTATAAACTATAATAATCTTAGGGGATTTATATAAATAAAGTAGTTAAATAGTTATTAAGCTTAGTAGGCTATTTATTTAATTATATATAACTTTAATATTAAATATTAACCTAGTAAAAAGAATCCTATAAATATTTTATTATATAGGCCTAATTATAATAATATTAATTAATTAATTAATAAGTTATACTTACATCTATCTAAACTATTAAAAGATAATTACGGGGGCTTATAAATATATTATAGTTACTATTATAATAGCTAACTTATAAGGGAAACTATATACCTATACCTTATAAAGGCCTAGGTAAAAACCCTTATTATTCCTATCTCTTTATAACTTCTAGTCTATTTCTCTTTATATTATATTTAACTCTTTATACTTAATACCCATATTTATTACTTTATTATCCTAGCTCTCTAGGGCTAGATTATATATTATAATAATAGGTATTATTCTAATAATAAGGACTTATATCTTAGCTTAGTCCTAATATAACTATATTATTATAAGTAAGAACTAGCCTAATATCTTAATTTAAATTATTTATTTTACTACCTACTTTACCCCCTTTATATTTATAAGTATCTTATAAGTATTTAATATACTTAAGGTATCCCTTAGCCCCTAGTAGTAGTTATAAAACCTAGGGTAGTTAATAAGGATATATCTTATATCCTATTTATACTAACTATACTTATAACTTATAAATATAATACTAGGGACTCTATATTAATATAAGAAGGTGGCTAGCCCTATCTTCTCTATTCTTATCTATATAAAGGCGGAGCTCTTAGCCTTTTAAAGGCTCTTATAAAGGGCCCTCCTACTAGTTTATAAGCCTCTAAGCTAGGCGGGGGGATAGTTCCTAGCCCTTAGTCCTACCTAGTACTCTTCTTATATTACTTCCTAGGAGGACTTCTAATAATAGTATATCTTCTTCCTAATCCCCTAGGGGTATTAATTACCTCCCTAGTTATAACTATATTCTAGTTATCTAGGCGTAGGGAGTATAGAGCCTACTTACTCTTCTCCTTTATAAGGGACTCTACTATCTTTCTCCTCCTCCCTCTTCTAGCTCTAAGCTTCCTCTAGATACGTCTATTCCCTATTACTATTACTAAGTAAATTCCTTTTAATATATATTAATAGAGAATTAAGTAGTCTAATATTAATTATATAAGGGCTATCCCTACCTCTACTTCTAGTACTTATATTAAGGTAGCTTTATATACCCCTAATACGCGTCTTAAGTAATTATTCTAGATAACTTTAAGCTTCTTTATATATATCTTCCTTATTTCTCTTAGGCCTTATAATATATATTATATAATAGATATATAAGTTATTATTAGCCTTATTATTATATTATATACCCTCCTAGCCTTATTAAGGGTAGCTCCTTATATTAATATTAATATTATGAAAAGGGCTAGGCTCTAAGTAGTAAGTTTTACTTATACCCTCTTTAAGTATAGGCCCTATTATAGTTTACTATTAATATATAATCCTAGGACTTAGATCTCTACCTAGGGTTTTATTATTATATACCCTAGACTAACTACTATACTTATATTAAAGTAGTAGGGGTAGTAAGTAAAGTAAACTAACTTATACTTCTAGGGGGTAAAGCTTACCTTATATATTAAAGCCTATTTAAGGTAGATTTTATATATTAATTCTAGGGTCTTATAATTTCCTTTTATAATTTTCTTATATACTAGTAAGTAGATATTATTTATAAACCCTCTAACTTATAATTATAATTTAGTAGTTATATACTCCTTAATAAGTAGCGCGTTAAAGAATAGGAAGAGGATAAAAGAGATTAATAACCCCTAGGGGATCCCTATCTCTACTAGTTCTATTCTACTTATTATCCTTCTAATAATAATAGATAAGGACCTCCCCTCTAGGAAGCTTTCTATCTAACTTATAATATAATAGGGAATCCCCTTTCCCCTAAGGTTATAAATAAGTCTTTAATAGGAGATATTATTAAAAGCTCCTATAATATCTAATAAGAGAAGGCTAGTTATATTAGCCCTATTATAATCTTATATTATATATATTACTTTAATAATAGTCTTTAATATAATCTTAATTAATCTCTTCCTTTACGCCCCTATCTATTTTTAGGGGAGGAGGCCTTAGCTCTTAATATAATTACTAAGTTACTTTATAACTATTAATTTCAAGGCCTTCTTAAGGGTACTTAATAGTACTATTAGATAATATATCTTAGATTTTATATAATCTTCCTTCTTTAATTTTTTTAAGATAATTATATTAACCTTCTTAAACTCCCTTAAATAATAATTAAGGGAGAAGTATATATTAAATAAATAGGCGAGCTCCTTAAAGAGCCCGTCTATTATTAACTTAAAGAATTAATTTAAGATCCTATTAATCCCTAGGGCTTTATCCTATTTTAGTTTATAAATAGCCTACTGGACCTCCTTATATATTACCCTATTACTAGGATCTACTAGTAGTAGTAGGTACTCTATCCCCTTAATATTATTTAGATTAGCTTATAAGGGGGGTAGGAAGAATATTACTTATAAGACCTCTACTTTCTCCTTAAAGGTCTTAGCTACCCTATCCCTATTATCCCTTCTTAAAGGGGGAAACTTAAGGAGGGGTTATAATAATAAGCTATTATTCCTTACCTACTTAATAAGGCCTTATATATCCTTTTATAATTTAATAGTATTATAAACTTTCCTCTTAAAGTTAATTACCTTCTTTATTTATAATATCCTATCTCTCTCCTTAATAGCCGCGTTCTTAGCTCCCTTTATAATAATATCCCTACTCTACTAGAATACCTTTATAATTCTTATAACCTTTTCTGTAATAAGCTAGTATTTTAAGTTCTAGAAGGTTCTCCCCCTACCCCTAGGCTTTACTTAGGGGACTATCTCCTCTACTATCCCCTTTAAACCCTATTAAAGTTATAAGAGGTAGTTATCTATTTAATCTATAATCTCTAATAGCTTAAGGCCTAGCTTCTAGTTTAATATATAAGCCCTATTTTTAATCTCTCCTAGGTCTACTATTTTCTATAATCTCTTAAGTATATATTACTATTCCTCTACCTTTAAGTCGAGCTTTATATATATAAGAAGGTAGTTAGAGCTAAATTATAACTTAGGGTATACCTAATAGGCCTATACCGCGCTAAGAAGCCTAGGTATAATAAAGACTAGGTTAATTATACTTTTAGACCCTCTTACCCTCTAGGTAACTATCTTATCTAGTAGAGCTAGGTCTATCTTATTATTAGATATAATTCCTACTAGCTAGTCTACTTTAAGGTAGTATAAAAACTATCCTAGGTTATTTTAATTAGGGTAATAGAGGTTAAAATCTCCTATTATAATATATTCCCTAGGGTAGTTAACCTCTTCCTCTACTATTTAAAGGCTTAATAGGTTCTTACCTATTACTAGTAATAGGCTTAGGTTATATATATTATATAACTAGAGGTATACTAGGTATTCCCCCTCTTCCTAGGTATAAAGTTAGAGCTTAAAGGTACTAATATCCTTTATAAGGAACTCTATATTCTAGCTATCTATCTAGAGTTTTTTATTAATATAAAAATATACTCACGTACCCTACTCTACTTTATATACTAAAAAGAATAACCTAGAACTAGGGTTATATAATAAGTAGTTCCTAGTATTATAATATAATTCCTAGATTATTAAGATATTTATATCCTAGATAGCCCTATCTTTTAATAGGGCTATTATTATATCTATTTTACCCCTAATATTATATTATAATATCTTTAGGGTTAATATACTAGATATCTAGGCCTAGGGTACAACTACTTTCCTCTTATATATCTATTTCTTCTAGGGTAGCCTATTTACCTTCCCTAACTAAGTAAGTAAGGCTACTTATTACTACTTTTATAAGTAGCTTATTAATACTATCTAATAGCTCCCTACTACTACTTATTATTACCTCTAATATTTTCTAGTCTAGCTCCTTTACTAGGAGCCTCTTAGAGATAGGTAGTCTCCCTAGCTTATACCTAGGTCTTTATAATCTTAACTACTCCCCGCCACCTAGTATATTATATATTACTTAGTTAGTTATAACCTTCCTCTTTTTCTTTACTCTTATAATTATAAATCCTTTAACGTCTATTACTACTATTATATACTCTTATCTAATCCTATAAAATAGGGTCTTATTCGCGACCTATTATTTAGCGTATTACTTCTCCCTAGCCCTTACTAGGTATTTATTAAACTAGGAGGAGTAGCCCTATTATTTATATGTAGTATACCCTTATAAGGCGCTTATAACCTTTACCTTATACTCTATTATATTATAGCCCTAATTATAATTAGTATATTATATATTATTAGGGTAGTTATAATATATATACTTATATAATTAGTATTTAAAGTATTATATTAATCTAGCCCTTTATTTATACTACTCTATAAATTTTATCTCTCCTACCTTTATTAAACCCTTCTTAATTAACTTATCTATTATTATTAATAACGCGACGCTTATTATAAAGGAGGAGTAGGCTTTTTTAGGTATATATATACCTATTAGCTACCTCCCTTCTATTATATCTAAATTAGGGTGGAGGGCCCTATTCTTCTATTAGATCTTCTCTTTAATTATCTACTAGTTTTTTATATTAAAGATAGATACTTATACCCCGTATACTATTATACTAAATAATTTCTTAACTACTATTATAAAGTAGTATATTATATTTACTTATAACTACTCCCTCTCTAGCGCCTCCCTTACCTCTATTAAGGTAACTTATAATAGTATATCCCTACTCTTTATTTAATTTACTACTATAATTTCTAACGCGTATTTATAGCTAGAGGCCTAGAATATTATAACTAACCTCTTACCTACTACCTCTACTACCGCTTCCCTCTCCTTCTCGTCTTTTAGTACTACTAGTATCTACTAGACCCTCCTAGCCTTAGCCGCCTTTAGTATCTGCGTATATAGCCCCTATAAGGGGGGGGGGTAGTATATTCCTTATAAAAGGGTTCCCTTAGCTCTATTAGCCCTATAAGGAGTCCTATCTTATTAGGGTGCTAGCCCAACTAGTAGTTCTAGGCCTACTAAGGTCCTATACTCTCTCCCTATATTCTCTCCCTTTTCGTTAGAGTTCCTCGATATATATTTATACTAGGCCGTTATAATAATATTAAGACGTTATTTAACTAGCTCCTACCTACTTTATAAAATAAACTAGTAAATTTAAGAAGTATTATCTCTAGCTAAAAGTAGCTAGAAGAAATAACTAAGTATATAAATTTATCTAGCTTAAGAGGGCTTAGGAAACCCTTAATTAAGCCTAAAAACTTAAATCAAAGGGATATAAAGCTATCTTCCTAGTATTAAAGTAATATAATAGTATTATTACTTAATCCTATTACTAGAGTTATTAGTTATAAATAATATATCTTATAAGTATTAATAAGAGTAGTTACTAGACTTAAAATAATTTATAAAACTAGATTAAAATCTCTAAAAGAACTTATCCTCTTATTATAAAGTAATAATCTATTTATTATTAAATAAAAAGATAAGGTAAAGTATATAACTTCTAAGTAAAATACTATTAAATAGCCTTAGAAGGTTAATTTTATAAGATTACTAAGATTTAAAGGAGTACTTTATATACTAAATAATTTAGTATTATATATAGAAATTATTATAAGGTATTATAATAATACCTTAATAGGTTATTTTAAGTTATAAAAAACCTTAGAGTTACTCTAATATAAGTATTATTAGAGTAGAATATTAGTAGATATTAAGCTATATATTTAAACTTATAAAATATATTAAAGGGTAAAGGCTCTTAGATATAAACTTTATAATAATATAATATCCTTATTATAACTTAAAGGGCCTTAGGAAGAATTTTCTATAAATTTTATTATAAGCTTACTACCTAGTAAATATAGAAATTCTATATATAATTCTATTCTTATAATTATTAATAGGTATATAAAGATAGTTTAATACCTTCTAATTAAAAGTACTTATATTACTATTAAATTAGCTAAGATCTTATTTAAGAATATAATATTATAATATAATTTATTAATAGATATTATATTAGATTAGGGATCCTTATTTATAAGTACCTATTAGTTAGAAGTCTACTATTATATAAAGATAAAGAGATAACTAAGTACTACCTTCTATCTATAAATAAATAGGTAGATTAAATACTAAAACTAAATATTAGAATATTACCTTAAAGTATTTTTAAATAAAAAATAAGATAATTAGGCTATATTACTCCTAATAGCTAAATTCGCGTATTATAATAATATTTATATTATATTAAGTTATTTACTATTTTATATAATATATAGATATAATCTATATATAGAAAATAAAGTTAGGAATAACTTTCTAAAAGAAGGAGTACTTATAATTAAAGACTATATAAAAAACCTTTTAAAAGTAAGAGCTATATTAGTAAATTAATAATAAACTATTTAAATATAAGTTATAAAGTTTTATAATAAACTTTATATCTTAAAGTCTTATATAATAGGAGAACTAGTAATATTAATTATAAAGAACTTAAAGTAAAAAAGATTAAATTAAAAGCTATTATATAAATATATTAATCCCTTTAAAGTAGTAGATATAATTAGATATTAAGCGTACTACTTAAGTCTCTTAATAGTATAAAGAATCTATCTTATATTTTATATTTCCTTATTAGAATTATATTAAAGCTATCTTAATAAAGGTAAGTAAATATTTATACCTCCTCTAGAACTTATTAATAGTAAAGAATATTATAAGGTAGAATAAATTCTAAATAAAATAAGAAATAAAAGTATTTAATACTACTTAATTAAATAGTCTAATTATAAAATAAAATATAATTAATAGATATTTATTAAGGATATAAATATAAAAGACTTATAAAAGGAATATAATAATATATATATAATAAAGAGGTATTATAAATAAAATATTTATACTTAATTATTATAATAGAATTATTTAAATATAAAGTTAAGTTATATAAGGTAAGTTATAAGTTATATTTATATAATAGAGATTTTAATAAAGAAATATATAAGAAAAGAATTAATTAAGGGGAAAATCTTTATAACTTAAAAAAAGAATCTTTACTTAAAGGTATAATATTAATATCTTATAAGGGGAGTATATTATAATAGGTTATAGCCTAAGAAAGATAAGTTATAAGATAAGATAGTATCCCTATTAAGGGGGAGTAGAGTAGGTATAAGAATAGGCGCGGTAGAGAGAGTATAAGGGGTATAAGGGAGGTAAGGGAGGTAAGTAGTATAATAAGGGTAAGTAGAGGGCGCGGTACTAGTAGTACTACTATTATAAAAAGGGCGGCTAGGGCTAGTAGAAGTAGGAGCGGGTAATATAATAATAATAGAGGTAGGAGCCTCCTCCTCCTTTATATCCTCCTCTATCTCCCCTATCTCCCCCTTATTACTATTATTATTATTATCCTCCTCTTAAGATATAATTAATTTATATAAAGATAGTATAATACTTAATATATTTACCTCCCCTAAATCCTTATTAACCTCTATTATAATAAGGGTAGTTAACCCCTCTTATAAAAGTATTAGTATATATTATAAAAAGTATATAATAAAAGGACTTACCTACTACCTTATTATATCTAGAATACCCTTAAGGGTAATAATTATATAACTACCTACCTCTACTTTAAAGTATAATAATTCCTTAGAGGTTTATAACTTATATAAAAGTATTTTACCGCGCTCCTAGAGGTAAAGGCGGCGACGCGTATTATAAAGGTAATATAATAAGGAGACTTTTTATATTAAAGTGTAATAATAGGGCTATAAATAAAGAGGCTAGATATATAAATATAAAAGGTAAGAGGTACTTATAACTTATTAATATACTATATATAAACTATATTAGAATCCTATTATTATAAACTAATTTATATTTCTTATAAAGGTTATAATACCTTTAATAGGCCCTATCTATCTTATAATTATATAGTAACCTAGGATTTAAACCTAGGTACTTAATATATTAAAGATAATAGGGCCTAGGGAGGGCTATAACCCTAATAGTATAATAGGGTAAAGAGGCGTAGTAAGAGTATTTAACTATTTATTATAAAGTTAACTAATATAAATACCTTTAAATATAAAGAGTATAAGAATAATTTAAAAGAAGTATAATATAATAAGATATTAATAAGGTCTTTAAATAACTAATATAATAAACTTATATAAAAAGGTAATTTATAAGTAATATACTTATAATATACTTAAAGATAACTAAAGTCTATTATAAGGTATTATTATATATAGAATAATAAAGGATAACTAGTAGAGACTTACCTTAGTTATTATTATAATTATTAACTATTTAAAATATAATATTATATTAATAATTAATCTTTTATATTATACGTATATTTTAATAATAGTTATCTTATAAAGTATTAATAGTATTAATACTAAATATATTAGCTTTAATTATTAATATATTAATATATAACTTAAGGTAACTTATAATAGGTTAGTATTAATAATAGTAGTTATAAAAGAAGTTAGAAGTAAATAAACTATAACTTTATTATACACTATATTATATATATTAACTACGCGATTTAATAGTATAATATTACTACCTAACTTTTATAATTACTTATTTATATTACGCGTTTATAAAGTATTATAATAATAAATTTAATTAATAATTATATTCTACTACTAATAATATTATAGTTATAAAGGCTATTAATATTAGTATTATATAATATTAATAACGCGTTACTATTATTATAATATTATTATCCTTAAAACTCTTTCCCTTATTTTCTCTACTAAGGTTTTAAAGGTTTTTAATAAGTCCTACTATAAATAGTAATAGTTAGTATTTAGGGATAAATACCCTTAAAGGGGAGGTAATTATTAGGATATCTTAATATATCTAGCTAGTATAATATAGCTTATTAGTAATATCCTAGTAGTATTAGTTTAGCTTTTTATTATCCTAATAGATATCCTTTTATCTAGATATCTAAGAGGCTAGGTAGCTTCTTTAAGAGGTATTTAGATAGTCCTCCCTCTACCTCCTTAGAAGGTAGAGATTAGTTCTTTTATAACTATAAAGTTACTAGAGTATTAAGTCTACCTTTATAATACTACCTACTTACTAGTAGTTTATACTATCTATTCTAGCCCTTAGGAACTAGCCTCTAGTCTAGTTCCTAATATATAATTAGCTAGACTTTTATAAGATCTACTAATCTATAAGCTAATACTAGGTAATACTATATTTCTTATAATTATAAAGCGCGTCCTACTTATATATAGCTTAGAAAATTAGATTTATATAATTAGTATATAGTTTAAAGAGGGAATTAGCTTTATATAAATTACCTAACTTAGCCTCTTTATTATTAAGGTCTTCTTATACTAAGTCCCTACTATTATTATTAGTATAAATAATAGTATATATAGTAAGTTATATATTATAATACTTTACTACTACTTTAGTATAGATTCCTATAGTAATCCTTTAAGAATATTAGATAACTAGAATAATAATTATAATTAGGAAAATTTTACTTCTAATCTATAATAAATTATTAAAGATAAGCGAGCTATCCTTCCTTTTCTTATATAAACTTATTAAGATTAAGTAGGGACTTCTTATACTTCTTAATAGTATAATTAATAGTTATAATATTAGCCTTCTTTACTAATTCTACTACCTTTTTACTTAATATAAAAGACTTTATATATATTTATAAATACTTTATATATATATTTTTTACTTAATTCTTTAACTACCTTATACTTTATTTAAAGACCTAGGTAGTAACCCTTTATACTATATATTAAACCCTATATAGTACTAGTATTATTACTATTATAAGTATTAAGGCTCTAGAGGAGGGTTTTATTAAAGTCTTCTTCTTTATCTTTAATATCTATAGTAGTTAGTAGGATATTATATAAGTTTTAAAAGAGCCTTTATATTATAATCTACTAAATTAAACTCTACTACCTACTCTACTTTTACTACCTTATATTTACCTTCTTATATTATTAATTCTAGCTATTATTATAGTTATTAATAATAAGATATATATATTATATACTATTATACTATAAACTATTAATACTTAAATAGATTTTAATAATATATAGAGGAAGTATTAGGTAGAGATAGGAATTAAGGGATTTATTTTAATTATAAAATATACTAGTCCTAATTAGGTTATAATAGCCCTACTACTTCTTCTTAGTATTAGTACCTAACGCTAGTAGTAACTATTATAAATATTAATTCCTACCTCCTAGTATACACGGAATTCGAATAGAGCTGGGAGAGTTAAACCCTAGTCTAGAGGAGGGCGTAGAAGATACTTAAAGACAAGGAGGTCGCCACGAATATAAGGAACGGGGCCTAGTAGTTTAGACTCTCTCTAGGGCTTCCCTAGATTAGATCCGCCGGCGAGGCGGACGAGTACCTAGGGTAGATACTAGATAGGTTCCAGGCTATCGTGTAGGAATATATTCCGTAGGCGAAGCCGTCTAGTAAGGTAAGGTCCTTTTAAAACTCGGCTTATAGAGATATAACGCAGAGGGCTAAATGGGAACTAAAGGCCTACTACTAGTACCGTAATACGGAGACGAGGGAGACTCTAAGAGAAGCGGAAAGGGCGAAGGTAGCCACGATCTAAAGAGAGAAAACCCTCTACTTCCGGCGGGCTATATACTAGGCCTTAGAAGACCCTCGCGGGGTATAAGTACTAGCCCGGTAGGGGAAGAATAAGAGTATATCGCTAAGAGCCCTGCCTAAGTTCCCCTCCCTAAGTAGATAAGACGGGACGCTGGCGGCTACCTTTAAGGAGAAGGTAGAGCGCCTTTAGGAAACCTATTTCCTAGTTCCTTTAAGGGTAGATTTAAAAGATATTACCGAGGTAGAATACCTAAGCCCGATACTAGGGGAAGGGGATCTAACGGAGGCGGAAGTCTATAGCTTTATAAAGAGACCGTTATAGGATAAGGCTCCCGGGATAAATAGGATTCTAAATAGGTTCCTACGCGCCGTATATAATAAACTAGAGGAGGAGATCTACTATCTCTTCTAGGGGTGCTTCGAGATTAGATACTACCCCCGGAAATTTAAGGAGGCTAATATAGTAATCTTAAAGAAACCGTAGAAGGAGAATTATACTAACCTTAAGTCTTATAGGCCGATCGCCCTCTTAAATACCTTAGGAAAGATGTTTAAGACGGTAATAGCGGCTAGGCTTAGAGATTACGCGGAGGTTAATAACCTCCTTCTAGAAGAATAGATAGGTGTAAGGTAAGAGAGATTAGTAGAAACCGCGCTAGAAATAATTACTAACGCAGTCTATATAGTATAAAGAATAGAGAAGAGGAACGTAGCGAGCCTCCTCTCCCTAGATATCGCCGGAGCCTTTAATCACGTCTCCTATTCCAGGCTACTCCACACGATAAAGATAAAGAGAGTCCTTAAGAGGATAATACGCTAGACGGCAAGCTTCCTTATAAAGAGGGCGACTTCGATTACCCTTAGTAGGAGGACGAGTTAAATAGAGTTAGTAGAGATAGGGATCCCTTAAGGTTCACCTATCTCTCCGATATTATTCCTGTTTTTTAATACTCCCCTAATTAAGGAGTATAAAAAGCTAAAGCTACTAATTTAAGTCGGCGGATTTATAGATAACGTCTATCTACTAGCCTATAATAGGAGTATTAAACGGAATTATAAGGTTCTAGATAAAGCTTATAAGGTATACCTACGGTAGGCGAAGACCTATAAAGCCTCGTTTATACCGAAGAAGTACGAGCTCGTTTATATAACCTATAGAATAAAGGGTATAAAGATAGATATAATAGTTAAACTTAAGGGAATTAAAGTTAAACTAAAGATATTAATTAGGGTCCTAGGACTTATACTTAATAGTAAGCTAAATTAGAATATATACCTAAGGAAGGTATAAGCTAAGATAAATAACTAGATTTAGGCGCTCTACTACGTCGCCGGTTTTATATAGGGCGCGATTCTACTAGTTAGTAGGCTTATATACGCGGTAATAGTAAGGCCTATAATAATATTCGCGGCGCTAATATAATATAGCTTAAAGAATACCCCCGGGGTAGTAAGGAAGTATATAAAGACCCTAATAACGATCTAGAATAAAGGACTACGTAAAGTACTAGGGGCGTATAAGGCTACCCTAATTCCGGTCCTCGAAGTAGAGGCGGGAATCCCGTCGGTAAGAGACTTCCTTAATAAGGCCCTACTACGGAGTAAGATCCTTTAAGGGATATATAAGACAGTCCTAAGAGGGAACGCGAAGATCAAGTCTCGGTTATAACTAAAAAGGGGTAGGAGGCTACGCCCTCCGCTACCCCCGTTAGCTAAGAAGGAGTCTTAGGCGAAGCGGTCGCTAAACGGGGTACTCGATAACCTAACGTTATAGAAAAGGATACTAACCTAGTAGGAAGGCCGGTAGTAAGGCCGGTAGCGCCACTACTAGCGGGGATTAGAGGGCCGAAACACGAGCCTAGTATAGAAGGGTGACCTAGTAAGGGGGAGATGGGACCTTTATAAGGGCCTAAAGAAGCCGGAGAGCTCTATAATAGTCTAGTTACGTACGGATAAGATTAGGTTTAACTACTTCTTATTTATTAGGAAGGTTCCTAGGATCCTAAGTCCTAGCTACCTATGCGGTACGGCGAGGTAGACCGGTAAACACGTCCTGCTATTCTATCCTAACTATTATACTAGTAGGAGTTAGATATTACTAGAGGCTAGGTCGGAAGATTATAGTACTATTCTCTTATTACTAATAGGGATAAGGGTAGCGGCGAGGTAGTTAACTAGGTTAGGCGCCCTCTACTAGTTTATACTAGTAAAAGAGATGTTAGCGAGAACTAATAGAGAGGACGGGCTCCGCCTTAATTAAAGAGAAGAGAATATAGTTAATAAAACCTTAGTATTATAGACGGTAGACCCGACCCCTCGATATACCGCCCCGATAGTAGGCCTATTAAGGGGGGGAAGGAAGGAGCCGAATAATAGTATAGCCTGCGGATAGTAGGTGGAGTTTTTATCCCTTAGCTAGGTTTCTCCCCGAACGACAGGTATACTAGGCGTACCCCCTGAAAAGTCTACCCTTATTAGCTTTAGCTAGTATAGGAGTATAATTAATTAATTAATTAATTAAATATTAATTCTTTAAGTAATTATAATTATTATTAACTATAGATTTTCCTAATAATATATTATATACTATTATTAATAGAGGCGTATCTCTATAAGCTTAAATAGTATTAAAGGGAGGGGTATTATATATAATAGTAGAATTCAAGTTCCTAGCCCTATATTTACTAGTAGAGGCCTCCTACTACTAGTAGTAAATCTCTATAAATATTAATTTTATAGATATTATAACTATAATAATAACTATATTATATAATAAAATTCTATAATAATATAATATATAATAATATTAAACCTATAGATTAATTATAATCTTCTCTAGTATTAATTAGATAAGTATAGTAAATAATAGAGTAGTTTTAAGTAGAGAATAATAAGAAATCTAAGTATTTATTTAAAATAATAATAGCTAAAGATATCTTATTTAAAAGACTTAACTATCTAACTTATAACCTCCTCTAATATTATATATATATAACTCTAGAACTCTAGGAGTATATTAGTCTTATATTATATATATTATATCTTTATTATATAGTTATTTATTTTATTTTATAGTAATTTAAGTATATCTACCCTTTTATAATTAATAGTATAACTTAAACTTATAAGATAGTATTTATATATTTTTAACCTTATTAGATATAATTAATTACTTCTAATAAAGGTATTTAATTTATAATAGCTAATATAATAGTATAGAAAACTTATATAATTATAGGTAGTAAAGGTAGTAAGAAGGCTATAAGTCCTAAGTCTAGTATTATTAAAAGTCTTCTAAATTTAGGTATAACTTAGAAGAAGCCTAGATAGAAGCGTAGTAGTATATCTTTATAACTATTATTCTACTTATTAGTCCTAGCTAATAAAGTATATAAGCTATTACTCTTTATAAGATCTACTACTACTAGAAATTTTCTAATTACCTTATTCTAAAACTCCCTTTTTATAGACTTATTTACGAGATTACTATTAATTTATATATAAGTACTAGATTCTAGAGTAAAGTACTTAAGGGCTTATAAGAAGCTTTAGAAGTATTCTTAGTAAATATATTAAAAAGTAAGTCTTCTATTTATTTTTAATATAACTAATATTAATAATTATAGTAATATTAAACTTATATACTATATATATAAAGCGTATTATATTAATATTAAAGGATATTTAGTTATATATATAGATTATAAACCCTTATAATTATAAAGTATTTACTCTAATATAGATTATAAGGCCTAAACTTCCTAATAATTATAAAATTATAAAATTATAAAATTCTCTATATATAATAGCTTAATAATTAATATAATATTTATAAGATATTATTTTTAGTTATTATTCTAGTTATTATATTTACTTAATATAACTTTTTATACTCCTCTCTATAGATACTAAGCTCCTCTTAGTAATTTTAAGATATCCTATAAATATCCTATCCTAAAAGAAGGTCTTATAAATAACCTATCCCGTAGGATTATCTTATAAAAACCTATACTATCTTATAATAGGATAGGACTAAAATTATTAATCCTATACTATACTATAGGATAGCTAGGGAGACTAATATCTTATACTATCCTATATCTTTCCGGCTAGTAAGCTAACCTATTAGTAGGTAATAATAACCTTAAGCCTTAAGGGATAATTCTCGACTTTAGAGAGGAAAAGGTAACTCTTAGTTTCTATTAGAACCTTATAATTAAAATTAATATTTATTCTTATATATCTCTTAATACTAAATAAACTATTAAAATTGAATTAGCCTTTATTATACCCTTATATACTATTATACGGGTACTAGTAGTATATAATAGGGAGGTCCTACCTAATAGGGACTACCTATTTAAGCTAAACTATACTTAAGACTTTAGCCTTAAAGGGGGCGTATTTATATATATTATTAACTTATTAATAATATTTATCTAAGTATATAATATTATATTATTAGTAGTACGTCTACTATATAAGGCGCGTCTTAGTTTAATTATTAAATATAATTAGGACGGAGTATACCTTATTACTCTAATATACTTACTATTAGCTATTAGTAATATAAGGTCCTAGAAGACTAATCTTATAAAAGGCTTTATAGTTATAGTAGCGGTATACTCTACTATTATAAAGCCTTCTATAGAGCTAGTAGTAGTAGTAGTAGTAGTAGTAGTAGTAGTAGTAGTAGTAGTAGTAGTAGTAGTAGTAGTAGTAGTAGTAGTAGTAGTAGTAATAGTAGTCCTTAAGCTTATTATAATAAGGCCCTTATTAGCTACTATTAACCCTACTTTAGAGTATATTATACCTAATAGAGTTATAATATATAGTACTCTAGACGTAGTATCCTAATTTACTATAATAGTAGCTAAATTTCCTAATATTTAGATAGACCGTAGACTTATAATAGTTATCCTAGAAGAGGAATAGATACTAATCCTACTAAATCCTAACGCCGTAGCTAGGCTATCTCAGGTATATCTAGTTAGTTAGAAAGATAGGGACCTAATTAATTAAATATTTAATAAATTATATAACTAAGGGAAAATAATATAGTTAAATTAGCCTACTCTATTTAGCTACCCTATTTTTATTATTTAGCGTAATACTATAAATAGTCTTAAAGGCTAGGTAGTTATTAATATTAGGGAACTAAATAAAGTTACCTAGTTAGATAGTTATCCTTTACCCTTATAATCTAAACTTATCTTAGCTATTATAAGGTATCTATATATATCTACTATAGATAGTACGAGGTAGTCCTACTAATTTAATATCTAGAAAAAGGACTATTATAAGCTAATAGTTATCTTATATTATAATTAGGAATAGTATAATATCGCCCTTATAAGGTATAAAGGATTACTACCTTATATCTAATAGTAGACTAATAAGCTTCTTTAACTATTTAAGTACTTTATAAAAATATATATAAATAATATAATTACCTTTTTAAAAATCTTATTAAAGTACTTATCCTACTTATACTAGCTATTTAGTGTCTACTAGAAATATTATATAAGTCTTAACCTAATAAAGACCTTCTTAGGCTACCCTTCTATTACCCTCCTAGGTTAGAGAGTTAACTCCCTAGGGCTATTAATCTTAGATAAAAAGCTTATAGTTATTAGCTTACTAATCTTCTTAATCTTCTTATAAGACTTAGAAATCTTTCTTAGCCTTACTAGCTAGTTATATTTATTTATATATAATATATAAATCTACTTTAAAGATATAAGACTAACCTTATAAGAATACTATTAAAGGGTTTAAAGGATAGTACTTAGAAGACTTAATTAGTATAGATAATATATAAGCCTATTATAAAAGAGTAGTAGGCTTTTAATAATTTAAAGGCTACCTTTTATAATCCTAACTTCCTAATTTATTTTAATTATAATAGAATCCTCTTTATTAATTTTAACGCCTCTAAAAGTAGGGCTTTATAATAATAATATATTATATAGAAGGTAATATTATTAAAGGCTTTCCTAGAATATCTATCTAACCTATTATATTTCTAAGTAAAATATTAAATTAGGCTAAATAAAACTATTAGCCTACTAAATTAGAGGTCGCTAGAATTATCTAGGTAGTTAAAAGAATAAAGTATCTTATTAAGTTATATAAAAAGCCTCTAATAATTATATATACTAACTACTCTACTATAGTTCCTATTTCTTACTAGACTAGTTTAACTTCCTTATTAATAGATAAATTAAATCTATAACTTATCTACGCCTCTTCCTATCTATTATAATTTAATATCTTAATTAAATATAAGTCTAGGAAATCTAATATTATTCTAGACGCCCTATTATAATTAAAGGCGACGGATTTATTATTAACTAATATTATAGGTACCCTTAATACCCTATATATTAAAGCCTTCTATAAGGCCTATTTTAGATAGATAGGTAATAAACCTACTCCTATATATTATATTACCCTTATAAAGATATCCTAGGATTTTAAGTAATATATTTCTTAAGCCTATTATAATAATAGCTAATAGTCCTAGCTATTATAAATACTTATAGTAGTAAATAAGGACCTTATTATAAATAATTAAGGCTATTACCTTAATCTATACTTTAAGCTCCGTAATAACCTAATATATTATATAAACTTTAATAACGGCTAAGAATAGCTATATATCCCTAACTCCTTAGAGAAAGAGGTATTTCACCTAGCCTATAATCTATAGTATTATAGGAGATATTACTAGACTTATAAGAGAATTATAGCCTTACTCTATATCTATTACTTATTATAATACCTCCGTACTTATATAGAGTATTATCTAGAATATTAGTTAAATTAAATAAAATAGTATAGACCTTATAGAAGTATAGTACTAATTAACCGGCCTACTATTCCCTTTTATATAATAGTTATAAACTTTATTATAACCCTACTAGTAATATAGCCTATATAAGGCTTTAATAGTCTCCTAATAATTATAAATAAGTTTTCTAAGCGAGTACTTCTCCTTCCTAGATAAACTATCTAGTTAGCGGCTTAATAGGCTAATATTATATTAACTATACTAACTACCTATAGATAGGGGATCTCTTATAGAATTATTAGTAATAGAGATACTAAGTTTATATCTTCTTTCTAAAGATTAATCTTTAAGAAGCTTAGCTATAAACTACTAATATTAACGGCCTATTATACTTAGACGGACGGTCTTTTAAAAAGGATAAATTAGATAGTTAAAATAGCCCTATATTACTATATTATATAGAATATTAATACTATTAACTAGATATTAGTTCTCCCGTACCTTTAAGGGTATCTTAATAATTTTAAAAGCTAATCTACTAGCGTATCCCCTAATAAAATCTTATATAGCTTTAATATCTATAATACTCTTATTATACTATTATAATAGGAGGTTCCTACTAAAGACTTTACCCGCTTATAGTAACTTAAATAGGATTAAGCTAAGGAGTCTATTATATTTACTAATATCTTTACTAAAATCTACTATAATAGTAAGTATAAAGTTATAATAATATCTCCTAGTAATAAAGCCTATCTTAGGCTAGGTAATAGGTATAAAATTCCTAGTATTACTAACTTAAAAATCTATTAATAATAAGTTAGCCTATTTAGAATTATTAAGAAGGTAGGTAAATTAGCCTAATTATATATATTTATCTAATTATATTAGTAGCTTAACTTAAGCTATTACTAAAGACTTCTAACCCTTATATAAGGGTTAAGAATTATTAGCCTCCCTTAGTATTTAAAATAGATAGCCTTACTAATAAGTTAGATAATTATAAGATAGAATTAATTATTAGTATAAGAACCTCTAGTAAGAAGACTTAATATCTAGTAAAGTAGAGGGGTTATAATTATAAGTATAATACTTAATATAATACTAATAAGCTTTATAATATAGAGGACCTTATTAGGGAATATTATAGTTATTCTTACAGGTAACTACGTTATAAATAAGGTCCTTATTAAGGGTTATAAGGGGTATAGTATTAGTAGATTTAATTATTAGAGGGTTATAAGGGGTTATAATATAGTAACGATGTCGTCGCTTATCTTCTTTTATAGTAGTATTATTATATATCACGTAGCTAGATAGCTCTAATAGCCCTAATAGCTTGGAGCTCGGAGACTAGAAGCCTTCCGCAGGTAGGTTTTATATCTATAAGAAGCTTCCCTTCTCTATTAATTAATTACATATATATAAAATTAGAACAGGTCTATTAGCTACCTTAATAGTAATTATCTTCGTATAATAATAAAGAAAATTATTATTTATATATTTATATATTTATAATATATATAAAGTATAAGTTATTCCTTATTTAAATACTTATAATTCTTATTAATATTATTATAATTAACTATTAGATAATATTATTATAGCGGGAAAGTAATAACTTAAAATCTATAAAGAAGAAGATAAGATAGTTAAATATTACTAAGATACGTGGTTTTATAGTAATAATAATTATATTACTATTATTACTTAATACTTCTTTAAGTAAAAGTAATAAATTAAGATAGTTACTCGTAGCTATATTTATACTTATACTTACTTTCTTTAGATTTATATTCGTATTAGTTAAATATTATTAAACTATATAATTAATAATATTTATCCTTTTACTTATTAAGAGAAAGGCTTATTAAGAGAAAGGTAAGGTTATACTTTCTATCTTAATTATTACTTTTATATAGTTAATTTATAGGAAATAATAAATCTAGTTACTTCTAGATTATAAGGCCTTATAATGATATTTAAACTACGTTTAGATTCTTATTTAATATCGCGAGTTATTTTATTTAAACTAAGAATATATTAAATCCTTATAATTATCTTTTATATCGTTTTAATAGTAATAAGTAATATTATTAATATATTAATAGGCGGTACTATTATAGGTAGGTCTAAAAAGCCGTTATTATTATCTTTTTCATTGCTAATAACTTATTACGTATCTAGAATAAAGCGGTATAAAGTTATAAATATTTTTACGGGACTCGTAGGCATAACGAGCTTCGTAACGATTCTGCTGCGATGGCGAGGCCCTATTAGCGCTTGGAAGTCGTTATATATTTTCCCGGCAGGATTCGCCGTGGGCTTACAGAAAATTCGGTATTGTAGCCACTTATCACTCTCTCAAGCAAGCGAGACGCCGGGTCCATTGACATTACCAGTACACCACCCACGAAGAGGGTTGAGAGGATTGAGGGGGGTGGGGGGGTTTAGGGGGACTGGAGCTAATCCTCCGAGAACCACTCAGGATGGAGATTGGAGAGGGTTGCACACCTGCTCATAAAGTTGCCCCAGGTTTACATCATGGGTATGGCTGGGCATACGCATTAACGTCACTCATACATTAATGCCAGAATTTGAGCATCACTTCCCGTATAGGAAGAATTCTAAATGTAGTCTACGTTCTATCAGCTGCTGCCAAATGTCATGAAACGAGCGCGGTTGCTAAGCATTAAGGATTGGACACTTTCTCTTCACAGCCCCGTCGCTTGCCATACCCCCTTTCCTCCCCTGTCCTTGCATTTTGATGGATATTCCACATCTAATGGGCCTCAGCCTTTTCCACCGATGTTGATATCTAGAAGAAATCCGCATCCTGTTCCCGTAGGTGCTGGGTGATACTGACTAACACGGCCCCTTATTAGGATCGCCCCTGTAATCATTTGAAATCAGCAAAACAGACCCACAACACCGTTCTCTACATCAACTATGCATACCTGAAAATTACACCGCCATGATTTCCCTCACCACCATGCCCACAATTATCAATCTGTTCTCCTATATCCCTATAACACTCGTCTCGCGAGATGGTTACGGCCCCCCCGCTTTGATTCGTGATTTTGAACTGGTAACTCTTGCTGCGGTCACTGTTGTTGCGGCAATATTCCCTATATTCACCCGTTCCGAAGGAGCCGGCCAATTTGGTATTGCATACATCCTTTAGCTGGGCTTTGGCCTCGTCGTGATTGCCCCAATTCTCGCCGGTGTTGAAACATGCGGAGGCGGAGGTTGCACATAGTGCGGTTAAGGCGATGAGGTAGCTGGAGAGTTGCATCGTGGAGTGTCTATAAGTGGAGATTGGAGTGAAAAGGTTGGAGCGATGAGGCTATGAATTGTAGAGTCAGAGAGCTGGGGACTGAAAGATATCCTGGAATCGAAGCTATGGATGATGATAAAGATGGGAAGAAGCACAGGATGGACATGAGAGACGCCCTGTATATACAGTTGAAGAGTTGGCCCATTGATAAGAAGCAGCAGTGTACGAAAGGTTGACCGCTCCTTTCAGTCAAATGATGACGAAAATGCAGTCATCACGGACGACGACTGTAAAAGAAGTCCTCCATGCGATCTGACAAATCAATGAATTCTCAACGTGAATAATAAAGCCTATCAGCATCTTGCGGCGCCTCTCGCATTTCATACTGCCATCCACAGGGGCTCCCAAGGATATCGTGACCGAATTATGCCTGCGGCACCGTCACACGACGCCAATAAGGATGAAGAAAGGCTGACGCATGTGCAAACAAATGTACATATGACTGGGCCAGGAATCCATTACTCATCGGTTCAGCACGGCGACTTTTTTCGAGCGAAATCTGACGAGAAGAGTGAGATGACGAGTCAGCTTACAGTGGATTCTGACGTCCAATACCTACACACCTACTATCTCATTCATCAGAGACAGACCCTAATGCGCAAGGAGCAGCGCAATATAGATCCCAACGCAGATCAGCAGGAGAGCCTTGTAGAACGTCCATGACAAAGAGCTATAGGCAGACCGTCCCTTGGCGAGGAGTTTACAGTCGTTTGCAATTGATATGATTTTCGCGCTAAAATGTGTCGCACTGTTGAAAAGGACCAAGTATGGTAATACCGATAACTCCGAGCCATACTAAAAGGAAATCCCCTGCCCTGGGATCACATGAAGAATATCCCCTGCACTCGGATCACATGAAGAGACCGCAGAGCTCACGGGATAATGATGAATATGGTAGTGATTACCATACTACGTAATCACTGAAGACGTCATAAAAGGGGTTGTTGTTTGTCATATAAATGCGTAGCTGTAGATCCTCAATCGGATAAATTTATGCCCGCGCAGTAGTGCAATATTCGGAAGACGCACACCGCTAATTTTGCAGGGCTTGACATCAACGACGGCGAAAAGGCCAAAAAGGCCATAGATACAGTAATAGAGGCGTAATTAGGTAGCGGCGTTAACTGAATACTATAAATCTTAAAAGCAAAAAGCTTTAGCCGATTGTGATGCTGCCAATTGAAGCTCCCTTGTGCTGCGCCCCTTTGCTCCCTCCGGTACTCCCCCGTGCTCTCCCGTGCTCCCTCGGTGCTCCCTCTAAAGCGGCCCTGCTCCCTTTCCCGTCCCGGAACGGCAATTGGAAATCCTAAGTTCGGGGTGTATATAATATATATATATATATCTGCGTCGGGATGAGGAGGTTTCGGATCCTTCTTATAGTTTCGTTTTCGTTGTACAAGAGGCGATGATGATGAAGCCGAATGAAATGATAATGTTGTGCTGATAGGGCGCCGTGATGGGATAGATGCCATGTTCTTATTCCACTTATTAGAGAAACTAGGTTTGATTACACAAGTTCTTTGTTTGTTGAAGATGAAGGTTCTCGTTGTTGTCACGATTGGAAAGCAAAGTTCGGCGGATTCATTTTACCGAGACAAAAGTAAGGTATATTCAAAGATAGTTAGTACCTAACAATGTTATTCTTATGCACGCATAGGTACATGCATGGATGTATTCTAGCCGCTACCGTGCCTCATCCCATCCCATCCCGATCGACCAGTCACTCTGTACCGAAAAGAAATTCAGCACCGATTCACTGCGGTCCTACGAATCCTACATACGAAGTTGAGTGATAGCGCCTAACCCTTCCTTCACGGGCATGGAATAGGACGATTAAGTGCATTCAGGATTTACTAACTTATTCGTCTATGCACAATGGATATCACTCCATGGAAGTGACATACTCGCTCTCTCTGTTTCTCTCTCTGTTTTGAATGACTTCAATTATATTATCTAACTCTGACTTCTTACGGAGTAGGATAGGCTAATTTCCAGGTTGCCACAGGCAAAGCTATGCCGTAAATCCCCCGCTTCCTTCCTTCCTTGCATGCCGAGCGATTCGCTGGCTATCCTATCCAACCTTGCTTGCTAATATTCATGCAGTTGTGGGATATCCGGAAACAAAATTGGTAGTAACGCCGCCGTAATGCCGCTTGCTAGAACGCTCGATGATGGTGAAACAAATAATCTGTACTTAATGTTGATGATGATGGTGATGGTATCGTAGATTGAGATGGTGGTTTTATCGCTGATGGTAGTCAAAGATCATCAGGAAGAGTATCTTTGGAGGTCTTCATTGTCAGACTCGAATCGCAGTGCGAGAATTCCCTCCGCCCATTGTTGCAGAGCTCAGGAAACGGGAAATGATGCCCCCGCCCATCGTCTTTGCTTTCTTCGCCGGCTTCTCCTCCACACTGTAACTCAACTGATGCGCACCAAGCATGGGTCTGAGCTTGTACATCGTAGCTTCACCGTAGTATCCGTCATCTTTGCCCACCGTAGGCATGTAATTGTCCTCCGCATAGGACGATACGGTGGAAGCCGGCGTACCATGCGAAGTTGGGGGCGAAGAAGAGTTGGAGCGAGAGGAGACACTGTAGTTGTCTTGGGATGTGCCAGGCCGACTGAGAGCCGGGACGTTGTCTGCCGAGGGTGGAGAAATGGAGCGATTCTGTCGAACATGGCGGTACGAGCGTTGGGGGAGATTAGTGGTTGACTGTGATGAAGCGATGACGGTTTTCGAGGAGAAGCGCTCGAGGTCGGAGACGTATGAAGATGACGAGTATGTAGACGGGGAAGCGTAGACACCGACGGCGGGTGGAGCTATTGGCAGAGCGGTAGTAGAGGCGAATGGTCGAGCCGACTGGGTTTTGCTGTAGTAAGCCCGTTGTTGTTGAACGACATCGTGCTCCTTGGCGGTCCTTTGACGCTTGAGCTCTGCTTGCTCTTGGTGCCGCCGAATAGGTGCGAGGAAAGGCTCGAAGTGGGTGAAGAGGTCATCATTCGTGATCCGCAAGTCCCAGTCAAGTAAGAAGAGCAATTGCTTTTCCATCAGGTTGACTTCTGTGATCGAGAAGCCAAAGCCTTCATAGCCTTTGACAGGTGAATAGCGAGCCCAGTGCTTGTTCTTCGGTGAACTGTCATTCAGATTCTTGGCTGCAAGGATTAGAGATGCCAGAAAAATACGATGAACTGTACAACGCATTCCTTTCGCGACGGGAGGTAATCGCTCGTGTAATCTCGAGAGGTAGACCAAGGAGCTCATCAAAGTCGGGACCTGGACGCGCGACTTGTCGACCAAAGATTGAATAAATTCTTCCAGCGACGGGAGTGAAGGTTGACCTGGAGAGAGCGTTTCGGCATCATATGGTGGTGTCAATGGAGGAGTTACGGGGAGGTTCTTATCACTTTGTGGTCGTTTCTGCTCGCACCGAATGACTGATGCTGCTTGCCTTGCGAGATAGGACACCATGTGCGAAGACACTGGCAACATGATGAAGTGGTCAAGTGCCATTTGGTTTCGTGATGAGTTTGGACTAGCCATAATGAATAGATCGCGGTCGCAAGATTGGAAGTCGGGAAGAATTAGCAGGCTTTAGATGAATGAAGGATAGTCTCCAGGACAGAGTTTGAGTCTCAAGTTGTAACGTTGAGAGGTGGCTTTGGCGTTGGTGTGAGAGCCTGTGAATAATTACCCTTATCGAATCTGGTGCGTACTGGTAGGCTGATTCGGGGTCGGCGGGGGCCGAAGTTGGATTAGGGTCAGTTGGCAAGGTGTGAATTATGATTATACGGAGGAGCCGAATGGGTCAATTGATCGTGGAAACGTAACGTAGCGAAGGATCGTAGATCGCCGGGGTATCACTTCTAGATGCAAAGAATGATCGAATAGGAAGGTCGGTCTGCGTGAGGGGGCCGATAAAAAGTAAAAGCGCTGACAGAGATGCGAACAATGGCACCGTGAGATAGATGGATCTGTGTCTCCTGTGTTTGTTCCGACCAGCGGAATGATCTTGGATCGTGAGAGTTGGTTGTTGGGGTTGGCCTCAGAGCGTCAAGCTCAATCGTCGTCAAATAATATTCGTTGTTATCGTGACTGACAGGGCCGTTGGCGGGCAGCAGTGGGGGCTCTCCGCCTTGGGAAGCGAGAGAGTTGGGGCGTACTGATGTAGGTTGACTTTGCTGAAATTGGGTTGAGCCTTGGGCTGTGCCTGACCTGAGGACTTGTTCAGGGGCCGGATAGACTAAAGCGGGAGCTTAGTGCAGGTTGGAAAACACCGAACGAGGAGTTGGTGTGTGTGTAGGACTGGCGATTGGTGCTGACGGTGTAAGATGGCTGACTTTGGCAGGTTAATAGAAAGATTGGTTGCTAGACGGTGATGGTGGTATGTTATTGGAGGTGAGTCAAAGTATCTCTATCACAGATAAGGCCAACCTCAAACCTGTTGAGGCGGCGATGTGATGCAGAAGGACTGAAGATGAAATGAAGAGAGAAGAAAGTCTATGATGGTTGGACTTGACTGATGAGAGTCAAGCTAATGTGTCGAAGAGGATGTCGGTGGGAGAGAAAGTCTTTTATGCAGTTGACAGATGAGGATCTGCTTTGGCGCGAAATGCGAAGCAGCAATGGGACCCCCCTGCTTGGAGCTTGCAGTTTCCCCACTTCAGTTGTAAGGAGTGTAATGGTGAGAGAAGATGTGAGTGGCTCCGAGAGGCTTGCCCGACCAGAAGAATCAGAGTTGATATTCTTGGTAGTCCTCCTGTGGTGCTGGACGAGCACTGCAGAAAAAGTTGAAACGCAGGGCTGATTGGATGCCCGCTCAGGCTTCCCCCTTAGCTGCTGATTCACTTAGCGCGCGCACCTTGGAGACACCCAATCAGCGCATGAATGCCGACATACCTAAGAAAAGCAAGATCCTGCTTCTCCGTTTCACCTCAATCTGCACTGTGTTTCACCTTGGCCAATGAATGGTGAGGCACGAGATTGAATGAGCTGGTAAGGCGGTCGGTCAATCTTGAAGCAGCCCAACTGCGGGCCTTTTAGGCAGGTTTGCGGTGTGGTTGCAGATTGGACGGTGACTGGCTCGACAGATATATGATGAATCTTCCGAGGTTGGTGCATGCATAAGGAGGCGGTAGGGACGCGTTCCAGAGGCTTCACACTAACCGAACGCGTGCAGGAAGAGTGGTTGGCTATGGTATGTGGGTATGTGGACAAGCCTTTTCACATTCGAGATCTGAAGACCACGTAGTTCTAGTACCTAGTTCTAGTACCTAGTACTAGGAGTCTGAGGTTGCCAGGACTGACGGCTATGAAAGGCTGTTGAGAGGAATGGAAAAGGGGCATGGACCAGATCATATACTACTTCGGGTGTTCTCATGGCAGAAGCATGTGCGCAAAGGGTGATTGGAGCCGTGGATGTCGTTCGCGAAAGATGAACTATATCGTAGTGGTTGCCCGGCTGATAGACTGTCGGTGATGTTCCGTAGGGAGCAGCTGAGGAGATCCAATGGTCGTCCGTCCCATTCATTCGATTGCCTCGTGACAAAGTCATCAAAGATAAACATCGACCAACACCACTGAGAATAGGCTCCCGCCATCCGCCTCCCTCCATCTCCGTCTGGCTCATACTTGGAATTACTATGGCGCACTGCCTTGTGATCTGGTACAACTCACCGCTGCTGAACCTCGGATGGGCGGCCAGCTGGGCAACCGAAAATGGTAAGGTGAACTGCTGGGAAGATCGCTCTGGGCCTGGACATGGAGAGAAGTCTATTTTAGCAGCTGTGGCTGATGCCTTCTGTGGCTGTTCCCACCTTCAGCCGAGGCCTCGGCATTTTGCGACCAATCAAAACTTTTTCCTCTTCCGAACCTTTTACCAGAAGTGGAAGGCGGTTCCCTTGCTCCGCGAACCATGCTTTATTTCCGATCTTCATGAATTGAAGCAAGATCGGTTCGACCGATGTGGTGAAATCCATCTCCGCGCCTCGTATATACACGACTACTTGAGCCACCAATTCACGTCGTTCGTGTCGAATTGACCCTTCAGCTAGAACTAGAATAGTGGCGAACCAATCGCCAAAGACAGGAGGTTGATCGCCCCCTGTGAACCGCAAAGATCCTCCGTCTTGATAGTCGATATGAACTACCCACGAACTACCTTACGGAAAGACAAGCAACCGCTGCACGGTATGTCGTGACGGCAGCCTCTCCGAATCCATCCTATTAGAGATCGCCGTCCTCCGAGCTCAATCCGAGGCTTTTGAGACACCGAAGAATAAAGAACGATCATTGTCACTCTACAATAACATGCGCGCCAACCGCTTGCACGACCGTCTGCACGTTTGACACCTACATACCGCCATCGACCCGATTGGGATCTGCAACCGACCCCATCTGTGCTACCTTGAAAAGTTCATCAACCTGATATGCAAAGGGAAGCGGCTCCGAAGCGCTGACCTGCAGGTCATCTTTGTCGCCGACCACCGTGTCCTGTTGGTACTTTATCTAAAGTAGTTCTCAGGATGCCAACGCGGCCTATGAGCCTCATCTAACTTTCAACCGCCGAACCTTCCCCGGCTCAGGTCTCAGACTTACCTTATTCTATATGTTGGTCCTACGGCCTTGGACCGAATGTAATTCCAACAAATGTATATTTGGTCAATGCCTTTCGTTGGCTCGCCTGCGAATATCCTACCGCTGACTTTGCCAGTTGATGCTTTTGTCCCAATGGAAAGTGGCCACAGTAATCTATATTCGTGTTCACGAGTGGCATGCTTGCTGACCTGAGCAAGACATCATTACTCATTGTTTCAACGCTGAAACGGCAGGGTCAATGGGTACCTATAATGTGAAGGAAGCGTCGAGGCTGGATACCTAAGCTTTCTTTCGAGCGCTAATTGTGTATTGATGTCGATAAGAAGATCTTGCTCAGTATCACACAAGGTCTGGACGGATGTTTCTTCAACCAAGCCGCATGGTCGAGGGAAGAAGTCTTTTACCATTGTCCGCTGGCGATCAGACTCCTTCTACAGAAGGTGTTACGCTTCACTTAACTCTTCCATATCTGCCGCCCTCATCCGCCAACAATTCCGGAAAAATCCCCACAACACCCTAGCGAGCTATCATGAAGGAACCATGCGTATTCATACCCGCCCACAAGAAATTATCAATGTACATCCCTCGTGGAGATCGCGACTTTCACAAGACACTCTCTCTGCCCAGCTGCACATTCGAGTATGGAACTGTCAGCGGTATTTTAATGTTATGTCAATCGATCCTTTGCTGGTAATGGAGGCAGTTCACTCATGGAGATGGGATACTGTAATGTGGGATGTTGGCGCTGCTGGCGGGATGAGGTACCGTACTTGTGTCCAAGGGCTCGATTGAAAGAGAACCCGGCTGGTCTTGGGCTGAAGAATAAGGTCCGGGGGCTGGAGGATGTATGTAGTAACTCGATTGCAGTGAACCCGAGGTGCGAGAACGGGCATGGAAAATGCTCGTCATGACGGCAAAGGTAGGGACGATAGGGGGAAGTTTTTGATTGATTGATTGATTGACTGATGTTGTACATTCAATCCAGCTCAACCCAGAGCCTAACCATGCCATACCAGCGCTACCTGATAACCCGCCCGAACAGGTAGTGACATGTCCTCCCAACACCAATCCGACAGCTTTCCACTTGCCATGACCCACAAAATACTGAACACGCAGCCTCTTCACGCTCAACATCCTCGTCTCTCACCTGCTCGTACGACTGCTTGCCATATCAATGCAATGGACCGCCTACGAGTGAGGTTAGTATAGAGTCACGCAAATATCCCAAGAAAACGCCTGGGACAGCAGCAAATATGAATAGATGTTTGAATGTGTCAGAATCAATGCCCGGTCATGGGCAACCTCATCAATGCTAACTTGTAGCTATGCCGACCGTCGTGAGATTGGAAAAGTTTGATCATCATGGAATAACTGCCCTTCAAGGGGCAGATGCAGCTGGAAATTTGATCGGGACTCACCGAGATCGGATCCTTGTATCGGACATGGTGAGAACATGGTTGTAGCGATAGTACAGTAGACGCGTTTAGTCCAATGGTCCTACGTGGTATTTCTGCAAAAGGCCTCAGGGCTGCAAGGGCTGCAGATGCCGCCGATCTGATAAGCAGAACTGATTGAAGTTTGCCATAAGAGGCTCCTTGGAGGTTCAGTCACCGGCGGCACATACAAGGCCAAAAACAGTGGGCCTTAAGGTGCTAGTGAAATATCGGGTCATATGTGAGGCCCCAGCACCTACGCAATGGTATGTATTTCATGAACGAACCCTATCCACAGTTAGTCAGCAATTGTCATGTAAAATACTGAGTGACCCATGACAGAGCTGCAAGGCAAATCAGTATTTACAGTCTCGTCTTTGCCGGCGGTCAAGCCGGCTTGGACATATGCTTGTCTTGTAAATAATTCAAATCATCATTTGGAGGCTTGAGTGCACTGGCATTAGAGAAACAATCGTACGTACCCTCACAAAGGCCCAATCCCGACGAGACTTGCGCATAGTCGACGAGATTGGGGGTAGGTATGACAGCGTGATCTTTGCAGACGTCAGCAACGAGCATGAGACACAGAGAATGAGGCAACATTGAAATAGGTCGACTTCATCAGATTTGCATGAATGGTATTAAATAAAGTGTGTCAGCATCGGAGACCCGAATCAGACTCGTCATCTAGGTAATCATCATAGAAGCATAGAAGAACAGTTAAATGCTACCGTACCTTTCCCTCTCCCATAATTAGGATGATCTTGATCGACAAGTATTTCAAGATGAGTTGAAGATCTGGAGGAACCCAAGTTTAGCTGCCTGGGTAAGATGGATGATCAATATGAAGCGATGACAAAGTAGTGTGTGATCAGTGGGCAAGGTTTTCTAGGCCTGCCACAAAAGGCATCTCCTCTCGGTTGTGATATCGGAGCCCAGTGCCATTCATCATATGATTTTTTGCGAGCGGGAAGTATCGTGGCAAGGGCTTGCGTACCGTATGACGCCTGACGGGACTCCTTGACCCAGCGCAGAGTCGTAATTGAACATGACAATTCAGGAAGACACATCTTGTTTGTGAGGTCTCAAGCGACGTCTCCCTGTCCAACCAACTTGGGCTATCAACGCTGAGTTGCCATGGGTGAACAGTGTCGCCTGTAAGACAATCCGGAGCCAGAATGAGGTGAGCCTGAAGCACAGGAAACGTCGATCGTCGCAAAACCAGTACTCTGGCTTCTCATGCCAGTAATCGAGGGATACTTGGTTGCAGTGTATAGTTTTTGCGAAGAGGTGAGACAGCCATCCAAGTGTCAAAGCCAGCGACTCGTCCCACATGAAAAGGGATCATTCGAGTGAATACATGAGCTATTTTCCGAGACCGAGAGTAGACCTGAAACCATGACCAAGTTAGCAGAATCCATTTGCCAATATCGAGGGTATTGATATAGAGGTCGTAAAGGAGCTCAGTCTAAGCCATTTGTTGACTTCAAGGACCATTAGTGGCCTCAGTCGGTAATTTCCAGCGTACAGAGTACGAATGATCATCATCGCTCTTCAATGCGTGTGTATATAGGGACAGAGGACGTCGATGCACATACAGTAAAAGCTTTTCAGCATTCCCATCTACTATGGTCTGTGTCAGTAAAATTTGGAGATATGGGTCAGAGAGATCAATTCAATGAGTCAATGTATATCAGACTGACGTGCAATAGAAGTTTCATGCCCCGAGAGGTCAAAGACTCTAGTTTTGCGGTGTGAACAAATCATCAGGATAACAGGGTCCAATCAATGCAGGGGGTATTTGGAGAGCTCACAATATTACGACACCATGCTTAGCAATGGCCTGAGCTTCTTCTCAGCTGCCCAATATCGAGACTCAAGCTTTAGGGTAATTCAATATGTGAGGATTGAGTTGGAAAAGATTAGCCTGGAAGTTTTTATGCAGAGTGGGCTTGCTAGCCCGCCAAGTCACAATCACGTGACTCTGCCGTAAGGCAAATCGTAGGTCTCTTAGGTCGCATTCTCCACTCTTGAATCTACAACTGAGATTGCTTTCGCACCTTTGGCAGGAGCCTCGGTGCTTCAATCAGTGGTATTATACATAAATTAGGTATACCGGGCGCGTCGCGGACGTCGCGGAGTCATGACCGAGGCAAGAGGGGGGTTTTGGCGGGGCAGAGGAAGGCATGTTGGGACCAGAGGAGCATGAGACGATTACCATACATCCGCTGGGATCAACGTTAAATGGCGCCGTTCATATCATACTGCCTCCCTTAAGACCGCACTGCTACCAGCGCCAAATTCTCCAGTCCCCGAAAGTCTTCTCCCTGCTCACTTCCCCAAGGTTTCTCTTGAACCACTATCAATCATGGTTCAAACTGAGACTACTCCGGTAGCGCAGGAAAAGATCAATACGGACATTCTTACCCTCACACGCTTCCTCACAGAAGAGCAGTCGAAGCACAAGGAAGCCACCGGAGACTTTACGTACGGCTTCCTCGTCTGCCCGCCATGTTAAATGTCACGAACTACACGATGCCAGTCACTGATTCGTGTTTCTTCCAGCCTGCTATGCCACGCTCTCCAATTCTCCTTCAAGTCCATTGCCTATTATATCCGTCGAGCATCCCTCATCAACCTTAGCGGACTCGCCGGTTCCTCTAATAGCACAGGCGATGACCAGAAGAAGCTTGACGTCATTGGAAATGATATATTCGTTGCGGCTATGCGTAGCTCGGGCAAATGCCGTTTGCTCGTCTCAGAAGAGGAGGAGGAATGCGTCATCTTCGATGAGAACCCGAAAGCACGATATGCAGTCGTCTGTGATCCTATTGACGGCTCAAGCAACTTGGATGCTGGTGTGAGTGTGGGGACCATCTTTGGAATCTTCAGGCTTGCCGATGAAAGTCAAGGCAAGCAGGAAGAGCTTCTGCTACCGGGTACAGAGCTAGTGGCCAGTGGCTTCACCATGTACGGCGCCAGCGCTCAGTTGGTTATCACCATGAAAGGCAGCAGCGTCAATGGTTTCACAATGGATAACGCTCTAGGCGAGTTCATCCTCACTCATCCAAATATGCGATTGCCAAAGTCCAGAGCCATATACAGTGTCAACGAAGGCAACAGCCTGTATTGGGAGGAGCCAGTCAAAGAATACTTCAACAGCCTGAAGTATCCTGTCAAGGAAGGCGCCAAGCCGTACAGCGCTCGATACATCGGTAGCATGGTTGCCGACGCATACCGGACGTTACTATACGGAGGAATCTTCGCCTATCCAGCGGACAAGAAGAGTCCAAAAGGGAAGCTAAGGATCCTGTACGAGTGCGCGCCAATGGCTATGGTATTCGAAAATGGTATGTTTTGTTTCACAATTTGTTTGACCGCAGGCCTTCTCGTTTGGCACGTCTATCTGAGAGCATTCGACAATCTGAAGCTAACGTGAAACGTTGCCAGCTGGTGGTCAAGCGGTCAATAGCAGCATGGAGCGAATGATCACCATCACTCCCGAACATATCCATGATCGATCTGGTATTTTCATGGGGAGCTATGACGAAGTACAGAAGGTGATTGACATGCACAAAAAGTTCGCTCACTGAACGAGCAAAGAGCGTGGAATGTGGCCGCTAGCCTTGCATATGTACCATAGCCTGCAGTAGAGCAAGCGCACAATGATCAAGGCACCACGCAAATGTGCAAATACTTGAGCCCTTTTCACCTCGTGAATTGTCTCGAAGCAACCGCCACAGTGATGGCCAGCCGTGCCAGGCTCCAGGCTCAACCATTACTCATTAGAACTTAGATTTCGGGGAAGCGGCCTCGGGCCTTTAGACTGACTCTAGTTCTCCAACTAGAATTAGATGTGTAGGACTACAGATGTTACACACCTGCTTCCTCTTCACGCAATGGATTATATGCCCGTATTACTCTACGCTTTCATTAATCGAGACCTGGGGAATTCCCCTTCAGGTCCTCAACCCGATCTTCCCTTCATGCAATAACATTAACTCTCCTTTACTTTCGCATTGGGAGGCGAATGAGCAGCTATGGCTCAACCCTCCGTAACGAAACCTTGTCCGATGATCATCAGTCCCCCTGATTCTGTGCTGGAGGTTGATGAGGTACTTGACACTCTATTCTACCTATCAGCCCAACAATACTGATTTGTGTAGCTTGCCACGTCTAGTGACGACTCGGGGTAGGTTCGTGAGGACCCAATCAACGAGCTTCGACTCACGCTTCGTTCCAAGTCTATCATATTCCGCCTCAATCACAAGTAGTGTCACAGAGTGGGAATGGGAAAATGGTAGACGATATCATGGATTCAAAGCAGGGTCATATCCGCTGCCCAATGATGAGGTATGCAATCAATATTAATGAATACAAGTTGCTCCGGTTCTTATGTTGCATGTAACCTCACACCCAGATCCATGCTAGTGTCTACCCTTGAGCACCACATGATGCTAACGTTCTATGTATCTGCAGCGTGAGCTAGATCGAATTGACCTCAAACACCATGTCATGATGCTATTATGCGATGCACATCTACATCTTGCACCGCTGGTCCAGCCCAGGAGAATATTGGATATTGGGACAGGTACGGGTATCTGGGCCATACAAATGGCGGAACAGAACCCAGAATCCATGGTTTGGGGGACTGATTTATCACCGATACAGCCTTCATGGTATGTGGTATTCTCCTAGAGGTCTTGAGAATGTCTATAAACGACAATAGTGGCTCATGACTCAGGGTTCCTGATAACGTGCGATTCGAAATCGATGACGTTGAAGCCAAAGAATGGACCTGGCCGGATAACTTCTTTGACTACATACATTCACGATTCATGGTAGTGTCGATTGGGTCTTGGTCACGTTTGATACGAAAGGCCTTCCAGTAAGAGGAATTTACCATTCTCCTTAATATCATACTGAATATATGTCTCTCCAGGCACACCAAGCCAGGCGGCTACTTCGAGATGCAAGAGCTGGACCCTCGCTTCAAGTCCGATGACGGTTCACTGCGAGAAGACAGTCAGCTATCGAGTTGGTCTGAAATCATATGTGAAGCATCAGCCAAATACAATAGGCCAATTCCACATTATGACGAATATGAGAGGTGGTTTGAGAAGGCGGGCTTCGTCGATGTCAGGCGTGTTTATCTGAAGTCTCCTACCAATCCTTGGCCAAAAGATGGCGTTTTAAAGGAAGTGGGAAGGGCCCAGCTAGTCGCCCATGTTGAGGGTTTGGAAGGACTTAGCATTGGATTGCTGACCCGTGCGATGGGTTGGAAGGAGGAAGAGGTCAAGGTGCTCATGGCGAAGATTAGACCAGAGCTCATCGACCGGTCTATACACTCGTACCAGAGAACGTAAGCGGTGCAGCCAATGACATTCTCTTTTGATGCTGACCACTGACAGCGCTGTCATTGTTGGACGCAAGCCAGAGATACCCCACACCCCAGACTCGTTCTGGCAGTCAGTAGGCTCTGGCTCCGCTCCCTTGACACCCACAAGCTTCTGCGAGGACCAGGGGAATCATGACAAATTCCAGTCGAGCAGCCAATATTGAGCCAGAATCACAACACCGTGCCTCGGTCACAAACTTGAGAACTAGCCATAGACCCCGCCAGTGCAATCACGCCAGTGCTCGATATCCTCCCAGCACCTGTTTACAGGAGTCTCCGTTGTTCCTGACAGAGTCACAATGCAATATGAAGCCGACCGTCATAGTGACAGAGCTGAACTATGTTCTCTGCTCTGGACTTCCCCGAGATGCCGACACCGCACTCTATGGGCCAGTAATGGGGAGGAATGGACACATTGAGCGCCATCACACCCCTGCGGCCATCTTCACTGACATCAAATCGGATATGGATCCATCCAAACTCGTTGGGCGGATGACTGGCTACACGTAACATGTGGACAGCTTCTGGACGGCATACTGAATTGACCAATCCGACGGTTATGGCATATTGCAAGGGCTCGGTTCGGCTCCAGCGAGGACCAATGGCGCTTTTGCAGGAGTTCTTGAGGCGGAAAAGAGCTTTCGAAGCTACATTGTAGGGCAGTAATTCGACCATGCGCGGTGCGAGAGCCCGCCCAAGCTCAATATCATAGGCATTGTCAACCGTGACTCCAGCCGTTGAAATCAATCCTTCACTCAGTGTGGTCAGATTTGAGCCGTTCATTGACGCAACTGGAGATCTTCACAAGATTTACACTCCACATTCCTCTTCTCTCAAAAGATCTCATCACAAGCAAAAGCCGTCAACCCCCTATCGCTCCTCAACCTCGCCATACATTCTGCCCTTAACCAAAGACTCAGCGTCACCCCTTTAGCCCACCACACCTCCCTACTCTGCACATCTTCACTCGTATCGCTTTCATTATCCACTTTTGAGACACCTTCCATACGCCGAATTACCCCATTACACTGAATGATTCCGCAGTCAGCGTGTTGTTATTAAGGCATGGTAGCTATCAGGAATATGTCGCAGCAAGTAGGGGGATATCATCCTAATACCGAGCAGTATCTGGACCTGATCAAGTGCCGTTCATACCAGGGACTGTAATAAAAGAGTAGCAGACTGCACGCATGAAAGCTCTAGTAGACTACTTGTCTTGCAAACGCCCCATGGCTAGGAGCTGCAACGTGCGATATTGTTCGGACTCGTTTCCCACTAGGTACCTCTCTTTTCGAATGATAGCCTGTACGGAGTAACACGGACCTGATTTCGTAACAAAGGTGCATGAAGTCGTTGCTTCTGAACTATATCCCACAGCTCACAAAATCGTCAAAGGGAGAAAACACGGGATGAAAACCATATTTTAGAGCTGGCATCAGCGGCTCAACCCACAAACTCCGTACCCCTTCCTCAAAGATCACATAGCCTGATCCGATCCCAACCCAACTAGTAGCAATAACGTCATGATCCCTCATAAAGCAATTCCACCGTCTCCGAGCGCTGATTTCGAATGCCAATTCATGCAGCAAGCACGCCGTGCTGTCGGCATCGAATTTCATGATCAGTGTTGCGGATAGATGATGCCTTTCGGCCAACGTCATGTGCGATATCTGAAGGCTTGGAGGATGCGGATAGGGTTGTGGGATAGGTAGCGTTGGTGATGGGGGAGCCGATGAAGGATGGAGGAAGCGGTGGATTCAGGCGCGTTGGAGGATATCTACGCTTACATCCATGACATGCTCCTCTCCTTCTTCCAAACCTCGAGCAGGGGTGAGCGCTGCCGAGACGTGAGCTGGGAGGGCGTCCTGGTGGCTTGTTCTGACCGTAGTATTGGCTGCGACGCGTAGATATATGGCGTGGGTTTCGGCAAATGGAAAGCAGAATTGCGTATTTGAAACGGGTGCTCCCATTTTCCATGTCTTTCATGGAATCTGCGGACCTTTCTCCAGCGATGTCGCAGCAATGTTAAGCTCGTGTGGAATCTTGCATTGTGGAAGTGCCCATTCTGGAGCGGCAGGGGCAGAGGGCATGTGTGGATAAGTGGGATGTATCCTGATCGAGGGGGCATCACTAGGCTTTATAACTGTCAGACAGATTTACCAGCTGCAGCTAGGCCAGATTTGTAGATGCAGGTCCACTGCCGGTCATACTAAAACGTGACCTTCGCGTTCTGCCATCGAATGGGTTGCGAGAAGTGTAACTTAAACTGATTTCCATAAGGAGTCGCCTTTCGATGCGAGGTGCAGCTGTTGAGTGAGAGAACAGAGGCTCACGAACAGGTAAATGAAGGTAGATGGTGTGCTCCAGGCGGTCGTTGGTGGTTTGTTGTGAGAGTCGTTGCCCAACGTCTTCCGGACTCTGAGCGGCTTGCACACGGATAGCTACCACATGTATTCTTGTCAAGTACATCCAAGTTCTTATGCTGGACTCTGCGTTCAGTTCAATTCCCTTTGTCTCCGGGTTCGTCTGATTCCAACGTGCTGAGTTGAACATTAGTGTCGACCTCTAGAGCAAGCACCCCATATCATTGACGGCATGCAAGACGGGATCGGGCCATTATACATATTCCCACAAGTACCATAAAGCTAGTCAATACTGTTCCCATATCTCAGATCCTACATTCGATCAATGCTATCAAATCTTCTTTCCCCCGTACCACTCCTCCGGCATATCCATCCCAACCCTGCGAGCAGTCAATCTCACCCTTTCCTCCTCGTCCATATCCATGCCCGGATTATATCGTTCCAGCAACGTAGCATACATTCGCTGCGCCTTCACGTACTGATAGTACTGTTCAGCTTCTTCCACTCGGTGTGGCGCGCTCGAATTAGAGAACGATAAACGAATGCGCTGTTGGATTGGCGATGGTAGAGAGAGGGGGCGATGGGGGAGTTCACGCAGTATGCGGCGGTAGAGTGAGCGTAGGGAGGAGGAACCGGCAGCCATAGTAGGCTCGAATCATATGGTTTAACAACGCTCGGATATGGGAGGCTGTTGAAACGTACTCAGTAAGGCACGGGAGGATGGTAGTAAAAGATTTGAAAAAGAATACATGGGTTTTGGCTACCACGCTAACTTAGAATAGGGATTAGAACTTCATATCGCTTTGCTCGCAACCTCATTCCCCTGATACTTATTACATCTCTTATCACTATTGGCTTGGCCAGACCTTCGTACTAGAATATTCAAAATAGTGATCTATCCACGATTTTAAGTCCTTGATAGAAGAGTTCACCTAGAAGAGGCGCGTACCTGGAAGGGGCGCACTCTACAGGGCAATAGGGCAACCGGAATATTTTATAGCATAGACACTGTCTTTAATAGTTCTAATAGTCTACCGATTTACTCTAAGATTAACTTCGTAGGGGTTACTTAATTAGTGCAGTATAATGGTACGTGAATGGTAGGAAATATATTCTAGGGTTAACTAAAGCTAGTAGCCCTATAGGGCTGAGCCTCTTCCGGGTACGCGCCCCTTCTAGGTGAACTCTTCTAGTCCTTACTCGAACTCTACAACGCACAATTTGGACAATGTCTAACCTCCCATACCATAGCCTATTCTGAAACATCAAATGACTAAAGTATCAGAACAATTCGTTTTGCATGTGCCAAGGCTGATGGTTGCTGAGTACGTAATAGGCTAGAAGCAAGCCAGCCGCTAATCCCCTTCAGGCTGGTAATGCTGACTACACAGCTCCATGGCGAGGTCTTTGCATTGACCAGCTGAGCAATTAACCCGCATGTTTTCAGTCACTGCCAGATGCGCTCGAATACTTGAAGGGAAGTTGAAAGCACCCAATTCTAGCCCGCCAAGAACCCGCATTATTACTCAGCCGGACAGACATCCAAGCGGCGGTGCAGGCTCTGCACCAACCTCGCCCTCCTATTACTGGGACACTGCGGTCCCTACACCAGAGCAGCTATCGCGGGCCGAAAGATTCTTTTGGAAGGCTCCTCCAGCACTGCTCTTCTCCTCCACCCAGTTCCGCAATGTGAAGGCTACAAACATACCTGAGGTCGCCTTTCTAGGACGGTCGAACGTCGGCAAGTCTAGTATTCTCAATGCATTGATGGGAAAGGAAATATGCCATACAAGTAGCAAGCCTGGACGCACAACGTCTATGAATTTCTTCGCTGTGGGAGGCGAGGATGGCCACGGTAGTGATGGAATGTTGGCTGTACTGGATATGCCGGGATATGGGCACGGCAGTCGAGAGGAATGGGGACCGGAAATCATGAAATACCTTATTGGGAGAAAGCAGTATGCGAGTTCTCCGGTCAACGGCATTAAAGACACGAAAGACTAATCAAGCATAGGCTACGCAGAGCTTTCTTATTGGTCGATGCACTCCATGGCCTGAAACCTTCCGATACAGAAGTTCTTTCCTTGTTCCGAAAACATGCAATATCGCACCAGATTATCCTCTCCAAAGTCGACCGCGTCTTGTTCGGGAAGTCACGTGCCTCTGTCGCTCGTATGGAACGCAATACTCCGCAATTAGACGCGATCGTTGAACAATTAAAACCACTGATACAACCTGGACAAGGCGATGGGCCAGAGGCACTTGGCGAAATCATCACTTGCAGTGCTGAGAAGACAATGGCAGGAACGAAAATTGGGATCAACAACGTCCGATGGGCCGTGCTTGCAGCGACGGGGCTTGGTGGTGAAAAGAGCAAGATCCTACCGTCTGAGATCCAGAAAGATACAGTAAGATCGCCTAGTGAAAGCGTTGCTAAGCAGGAAGCAATCAGTGAGCACAGGGTGACGGCTGCGGCTGAGTTTAGCGTCATCCGGAAACAGCAGTCGCAAGACTCCAACACCGAAGTCACAGAAGAACGTTTGATTGCTCCTGATTTCGGGACCACAAATCCGAACTTCGAGCAGGGAAGACGCAGACGGAGAATGCCTTACTCGTAGTCTGTGGATTAGGATGGTGAACCTTGTGCATTGGAGCCACCAGATGTCCTACCCCATCGATGGGAAGGAGCGACTAACAAAGTAGATGCCAGAGACTGAAATTGATCTACGAGCTTGTCGAACGAGAGAAACCATTAAAAGCTTTCACTCACAGAAACTGCATTGACTATAGTCTAATACCTATCAAGGAAGGCCCGACAAATTTCGTCTCGAGCTGAGCTTGTGGAACGCTATGATAATACCGACCGCTTACCAGCTGTTTCTAGTTCTTTGAGCCCAGCATCAGCTCAATCTGATACGGCGGCACTTTGCAGGGAGACTATACGAGGGGAGCTTTTCCCTTGGTGCAAGTTACAGCGAAAGTTTCGCGATCAGATATGCTTATCTATAATGGCCCCGGGCTGCTCCTCCCACCGTCTATAGCCCAGTCATCACATTGTGTAGGCCAGGTACTTGTACGCAAAGCTAGCTTGGCAATCAAGCAGCATGGTGCGTCTTGGAGTACTCCACGTTAGCTTCTCCAGATCCATGCATACCTACAGCGTTATCGACGCTTGGAAATCGATAACCCTGGACAGGCAAACAACATGGTTAAACGGAGTAACCAACTGCCCCTTGAAGATTGGAACTTTCAGGGAAGCGGCTGTGGCAGAAGATTAAGGTGGAAATGATACGGAGGGGCCTACAGATCTGATGAGGCGTTCCAGTCCCCTCCTCGTCATTTGCACCAAATAGTGATATGGCGACGAGAGGGTGGTGTACATTCATGGAATGTCCAACGTTATTCAAGGGTCCTAATCCAAGGAATTAGCAGAAAAGAGAGTCCTACATCAGATTATGGCCAAGGATACCTGGGTCATTTGTATCGAAATATCATTTTTAGAAGAACCTTGCCTCCCCAGAGGAAGCTGGGGAGCCTCAGGAAAGGCTTGGGCTGTCTACTTAACAGTAGCTACACCAGACCCTCTCTCGTAAACGTGGATTCAGCAGGGAAACAGATTTGAGTGACCTTACCACAGCACCCTCCAATAGCTTCCACCACCGGACTGGCATGTCTTTCGGCTTAGGCAGCATGGACAAGTAATTATCTGACTCCCTACGTCATTGTGAAGAGTGCTTCTCTGACTGATTGCAAGGTACGTCATGTCGCTACACTGCATAAGGATGAATGTAGAATCATGCCCCACAGCATGATTTGCTGATTGCATATCTATACGTTAATTAAAAATCCTCATCGAGGTAATGCAGCAACCATTATCTGTTCTGGCCTGGACAGAGTTTTCATTAGGGTACGCTGGATGTTAACACATTACCCTTTCTCTGGCGGCAGCAGCAGTCGATTGAAGTCTACCTCTCCCTTCAAATTCTCACCAAGGCCATGCGCGTGTCTTGGAATTTGTTTGCTTTCGTACGATCTGGTGAGTGTCATGTTGCCGATTTTCGATTACCCAGCGCTCGAGCATTCATAGAAACATGATTTTCTTCGAAGCTGGCGGGGAATGAGCAAATGCAGCACGGGAAACGGTATTCCCGAACAGCTGTCAATAATTCCACAGGAGGCTCTTTGACGATAGATTTCTTAGGCTCTAAGGCGAATGAAGTGGTGCCCATTGCAATGATCTCAAAGTCAAGTATAGAGGAGGATTGTGAATGAGGAGCTGGTTGGCATATAGGGGAGAAGATAAGCAGTCAAAGATTCAGAGGAAGCGTCTATAAGATAGAGAGATGTTACAGTCTAGCCGAGCCAATACTGTGGTGAGCGTGACGATGGAAACTCCAACATACAGGCGCTACTTCCTGTCAGAGAAATGTCCGAACGCCCTGACAGCTACCCTCATTCGATGTCTAATATGATCGTACCGTGCGGCGACTACAGGCCGCATTCATAATAGACCATAAACACAGATCTCTAAGGCGCTGTTTTAATGAGATACCACCTGTACATGGTATGTCCTCTCAACCGCTAAACTGATGCTTGCAGACTTCAAGGATTCTGAAACTAACAACGAGCGCAAAATCCTTTCCTGTGCCATCCTGACTAGCTCTTGGCTTGCTATCTCCACGGTATGAGGGGAAATGTAGGGGCAGCGGCTTTGCATATATGAGGTTTGAAATGCACATTTTTCGACGCAATCCGCCTGCAGTGTTGCTTTCTGCGTCAGGTTGGTACGTTGGTCATTGTTGCTCCAATTCCTTACATTCGAACGTGATAAAAAGCACGCCATGTTACTCTCGGCTCTCTCATTTCTCTGCTTCATCACACCATCGATCTTGATCTCCGTTCCATCTCCTCTCAGCATAGGCCTATCCCAATCATTGCTACCCACACACAGGAACTTCACCACATTAAGCTCAAAGTACGACGACTCCATAACTCCCAATACGTAATAATCCACCACGAACTAACAAGCTTGCACGATCAACAGTCTATCATTCATTCCCCTGCCCGCTTCGCCATTCAAGTACTCCATCCCCGACACCAACCTCGACCTCTTCGTCTCCACAGATCACAAAGAACTGCGCAACACCGTCGACAATCTCGTTTGCTTCCTGGATGCGACGCGTTATAACATGATGAAGGTCGTCACGGAGGGGAATGATGCGCCTATGGAAATGATGAGCTATCGCAGTGGGTTGGTGGAGCTTGATTTTCGGGCGGCGAGTCCGCGGATGACGTTGGGAGATATGGCGTGGATGATTGAAGGTGAGGCATCTTTCGAGTCTGTTGAGATTTTCTTTGTTGAAATCTTTCATTGGTTCTGCGCTGCGCCAGTGTGACTGTTAATTGAGCTATACAATGTCCTCATGTTTCCACTGACGATCCGTTCTTTTCGCATTTATTTCACGGCACTCCGATGATATGACAAGAAAACACTGACGCCGACCTGTGCTCAGGCTGGCTGGACTTGGTTGGCATATATGGATTCTGGGCTGAGGAAGTCCAGCTGAGAGATAGGAGGCTTGGAATGTTGGCCATCGCGACGATGGATACGCGAGGCTAGAAGAGGGTCACTGGATCCGATCATAGGAATATTGGAAGATCCCAAACTTCAAAACCTATTGCGCGTGGAAGGAATATCTCATTTCCACGTCATTGGACGTCTACCTTGAAAGCCGTTGTTCTTGGGGGATATCTCGCTCGAGTCAATGCAAGTCAAACCTCGTTCGCAGTCTTCGATGCGTGCTCTTCAATCCGAAGGACACTTAGCGCGCTTGCTCTCTGGAATTTTTCCACCCGTGGCCCTTGATACTGAACCTTGGTATCCAGCACCCAAAATCACCCTACGGCAAGAGATCTCTGCCAGAGATAAGTCCCCCCTCCTCCCTAGCGACCCTCATCTTCCTCCCCCCTCACCACAACACACGCATACCACGCACCAAAACTCCAAACCCTCCACATGAAGCCATCCATCCGCCCGACCCCTATCCCCCCTCCAATCCCAACCCTCTCAGTCCCCGAAGCCGAGACGAGATCCCCGAAGCGTGGTGAAGAGGTAGCTCTTCGAACGGTAAATGGATCTGTATCTGTTTCTCCCCTGCCGCCACGGAGAGAAGTGAGATAGCTGTGTCTCCGTACGCTTTGACAAGCGATGCGGCGCCGTTGATAGCTGCCCCTGGGGAGGTTGCAAGGTCCGTGTGCGCGAGTGCTGTCGCTGCGCATGGTGAGGTTTTCGGTGGTTGTTGTGCGGTGAGAATTGCAGATGGAGTAGCGACTTCAGGCGCTAGCGTTATTGGAGCCGAGTATGGCGGTGATTTAGTGGATGTGCTTGTGCTGGACACTAGATAAGGGCATTCGCGCACATGGCGTTATAGGTGACCATTTGGGAGTATGTTTGTAGTGCGTATTGGGACCAGGAGGAACGGATTTCTCAATGATGTGATTGGGATAGGGGTTTGTGGTGGGATTCGAAGGCTCTTTGTGGGGAAGTCAGGACTGGTATGTCTGTTTATTCATATATGGGGGACAGGAAGAGTGAGAAGGCCCAAGAACGTATAGGGTCAAACGCTTGAAACATGGTGGAGGAATAGGTGGATGGGAAATGGAGACGTACCTAGAAGATGGAATAGACGGGGAATGTTCGCTCTGTGAACGACGGGCGTAGCCTCGAACGATGCACGGCGCTTCCATACTGTAGAGCCATGAAGAGGCATTGTCGCAGAGCAGATGCTATTCTTAAGTCATGGAGAATGTTGTGAGTAGGGTGTCTGTGAGATGGCTATAGTTGTGGAGAAAATGTTGTGGGATCGCCTGATAGCATCATGGATACAGGATATATGAGAGATAAAGCTATAAGGGAGATCTCAAGAGATTAGAACAATATCTCTGCAAGTATGTGCAGTTGTCTGAAGAGAGGAGTCGAAATGCAGAGCGACTTTGATATACAAGTAGGTGGACCAGGTATCTCGGAACATGATGAATGAAAAATAACATGAAAGGCGTAATGAATAATCACTCATCGACAGGTTCAATTGAAGATACGCAAGACGCTAGATATCTGTAAGTTAATGTAACAGTGAATGACTACATTCAACGGGTCAATGAACACAGATAACCGGGTGAAGGAATCGAAAATGAAGATAGAGTGACAGAGGCCTGAAGGAGCAACAATAGTAATGACGTGCCATCGTGATGATGTTATCAATATATCAGCAAATTCTACGTACTCGCGATGCTGCCGAATAGCGTGCGGAAGCTCATCTTTTGCCTTATTTGATGTATCTTAAGCCCCTGATGCTTCGTTATATGCTTGTGTTCCACCTCCGCCGATATGCGGGAGCCGATATAAGGGAGCAAGGATGTATGAATGATGATACGGGTATGCAGACCGTTCCTAAGTATGCAACGCAACGCTATGCCAGTCTATAAAAATGCAATTCGTTTTTTCGCGTATAATATCATGGGTATCTTGCGCGGAATGGTGTCGATGTGTGCAAGGAATCAATGAAAGTCGTTCCATGGAAATGCTGAGAATGCTGCGGTTGCTTATTGATGATGCCCTTGTTCGAACAGATAAGGCCTCGAGGATTTGGTTGGGTCGTATCTTTTTGGGATTTCCTGAAGATTCCTCAATCTTCGACCACGATCTCGACATCTGCAGAGCTATCGTTAGGGTCAGAAACCTCCTTTCCTTCCGCATTGACAACAATGCGTTTCCCTCGCTTGTGTTTCGGGACCCCATCCCTTGAGGCGCCGAAATCTAATACCTATATCAGCTGTCAGCGTTGGGTCCCTCTTCGTGTCGATTTGCAGTCACAGCTCACCTCAATATAAGTTAAGCTGTTACGTTGGACAGCGGCAACGCATCTTCGTTCGTTAAATTTGACCTGCCACACCCCGCTAAGATCTGTAAGGAGGTCCTTTGCAAAGTCGCCGTTGGCAACGTTCCACATCTTGAGAGTGCGATCTGATCCCGAAATAACTTTCTGGCCATCATGCTGGAAACATGTAATGGCACCAGTATGAGCACTCAGAGTACTCTTGCAGTGTCCATTCTCTGGATCCCAGATCCGCAACGTAGAATCAGCTGCGGCAGACACAAGACGATCCTGTTGTAGATCTAGAAGCCCGACTAAGGAAGAATGACCCTCGAGATTAAACAACACCGATCCCGACTCGAGCGACCAGACTTTGACGAGGTTATCCATAGAGCCGCTGATGCATCGATTCCGCTTAGTATCGAGAACGACGCTGTAGACTTTTTGGCTATGCCCGTTCAAGCGATGAACGGTCTCTCCGGTCGAGATCTTCCAAACACGCACACTGCAGTCATAGCTTCCACTAACAAGCGTATCGGCGTGTGCTGCTATGGCACGGACGGAGTGATGGTGACCGGCAAGTGTGCGAACATAGTAAGGACATTCGGCCGACTCGTCTGGCGCTGGCCCAGCCTGGAAGGAATCTGGATCGCCAGGCTTCGGCAATTTCCAGACACGGAGGTTAGAATCACGAGATCCAGTAATAATGAGTGGCTGCTTAGGCATTAGTATTGGCCGATCATCATGAGTCTTCCCTATAGGAGTAGGCATCAAGATCTGTAGACATCTGACAGTCGAGGTGTGGCCTTGGAATATCTGGGTGCAACGACCCTTTTCGATGTCCCATACCCGGACAGTCCTGTCCGTGGATCCCGACACCAGAACATTGCCCTCGTACTGTAAAGCCCACACGCCGCCCTCGTGACCTTCAAGTGTAGATCTCAGAGCGCCAGTCTTCGTGTCGTAGACGTTAATATTTGCATCATCGCTGCCCGTGAGAATCTTGTCTGCGTCAAACTGCAGGCATGTGACCACATGGCCCTGATGTGCTCTGAAGGCTATATGCCGCGGTGAGACTTCATCGGTCATCCAGGTTTTACGAATGATGTGATGTCTCATGTATATGGACTTGAACAGATGCAGGTTTTTCAGACTTGATAGGCCTATTCGAGAATATGGTAGTGCCCTCTCGGCGGCGTTGGCAGCGGCATAGGGACCATCCGCCGACGCCATATCCAGAAAGAATTCCTCGTCCACTTCGACCATATCGGGCGAGGGCGCTTGAAACCTCTTATGTTGTTTGCGAAGGGTAGGCTTCGATCTAGACTTTGCTTTCCGCTTTGAGCGCTTTGTTTGAAGAACTGCAGTGCCGCCATGAATATTTTGTAGCACACGCGAGGGCGAATCTGTATCGGATGGATTGACGGTCAATGTACTGAGGTCTTTCTCCGAATCACTCGATTGGGAAGCGTACTGCCAACCCCAGCCTTCACGAATCGCCCTAGGAAGCTCCCCTTCCGGTAGGGTGTAATTGTCAGCGTCAAATAAGCGTTTCCACACCTTTTCGGAAGAATCAATGAGCTGCCTCCATCTCTTCGAAACTTGAGCCCCGCGGCAGAGCGTCTTCGCGTCAAGGTTTCCGATCACGTTGAGACAGAGCTCCACAGGGAGGAGCCTTAGAAAATCGCACTTGAGCGCAGGGTTGACTACATCTGCAACAAAATGAAGGACTGGCTTTGAACAACGGCGCAGGAATTGGTAAACGAGGTAGCTCTTCATCTCCTCGGGCATAGCTTCAAATGTATCAACCATCGATGGGATACTCATCAAAGAGCGAGTCGAGACTTGCCCCTTGTGGATAAGTGGGCCCGAGATTAATGCACCCGCGTCTTGAGTGTCTTGTTGGCTCTCGCCAGATCCTCCCGTATAGACGCTATTCTGACTTGTAGAAGCAAGAGATTGAAAGCTTCGACTAGCACCCAAATGCCCTGGAGCGTGCGGGGTATCTTCTGTGTGGGGGAGCTCAAAGTACTCCCGACGATTTTGCAGGTTCGCCGCTGCAGTGACTGGCGATAGACTTGGACTGGGAAGGCTGACGCCCTGTGCAGCAGTGGTGTCTAGAGCCATCGGCCGTGGACGCTCAGGCTGTCGAAATTGTGAAAATATGTCATCACCTTCGTTCTCCGTGCGTGGAGTCATGGCGAACCCGAGGCCCGAGTCTCGCCATGGACTTCGACCTTTCGAATCCTCAAGAAGATCTGAGTTGGCACCATCAAATTCACGTGAGAACTTGGTCCGCGTGACTTCGGATTCGGGACTCATAGTCTGGTCACCATCCTCATCCTCTGCTTCTAATGTATATGACGTCTTGCTTGAGCTGGGATCTTCAAGATCATGTTCCTGATGTGTCTGTGATACCCACGCCGGTGTCCTTCGTCCGCGAACAGCCTCAATATGCGGAGTAATCGGGGCTGATGTTTGGACGAGATTGAGTCTTGAATGTGAAGGTTTTCGTATGGAATATTCAGGATCGGCATGACTGGGGCTAACCTTTCCACTCGAAACCATCCTTCTTTTATGGGCGCGCTGCTGCCTGGCCAGTGCTGCTTCCAACGTAGCAGCATCCGATGCAGATGCAGGCGATACTGCCCGCTTGCGTCTGCTATTTGAGATTGTGCTGGATGTTTGCTGATCGAGATTTTTCGAGTTTCTCATGGATGTCGGACACGACGTTGGCATTTCAAATTCGGGGTCTGATTGAGATACCGAGCGTAGGGCTCCGTCAGATTCAGTCAAGGCTCTCTGCTGGTGTTTAAGCTACAATCGAACACGAAGTTGTTAGTCCCAATATCGAGTTTTATCCACCAATGCAACATAACGAACCTTTTCCAAAGTTTCAAGCGTGTCGTCTGCTTCTTGGAACATTGTTGGTCTACCTTCGACATCAAAGCATAGCTTTTTGATGGAGTGAGGGGTTGGCGTCGAAGCTAATGGATATTGCTTCGGATCCAGATCATGTAGATGCCGTGGAGCTTTCACCATGAGAGGGGGAAACTTGGTGGTCGTCGTAGTAGTGGTGGTGACGACAGTAGTTTGTGTAGCCGGAGCGTAAGATAATTGCCCCAAAGCATCCCCTGACCGTATTTCTTCAAGTGGTATAAACGGCACGTTCTTTTTCTGCTTCTCTTCAGCTGCTGACATGGCTGACAAATCCCTCTTAGGAATGGACGTTGAAAATTCTAGAAAGGTTGAATTTAGAGAGCTTCGTCGATGGGGAGAGGACAATTCTTCAACGGTTTCCGGAGTCTGAGGAGGAGGATTCATGATATTGGCGATGTTGTGGAGATCTTACACGAGGTTGACACGCCTCATGGGCGAGATCCCTGATATCTGCGTTGGCGGGCGTTTTTTAATTCAAGATATTCTTGGCCTCACGCTCATCCAGGCAGTAGATATGTAGGGGTAGAGGCTTCAACAACTCGGAGCTGCGTCGGGATCGAAGGGGAGAGGTTGAGAAGTCGCCTAGAAGACTCGCGCGAGTCGAGGTGCGTAACGCTGGATGGGTGACTCTACAGGTTGCACTGTGTCCAGCACGTTGTATTGTCAAAAATCAGATCGATCAAAGAGCAGAGAAATATCCGACAAGACAGCACTCCTGGCCTAGCTGACAGCGGCGTCAGTTGATGCTGGGAGGGGCGGGACTGTTCTATGTCCTGCTGGTGCGGATACTCTGCCGTAATTCGGCGTTTGTGACGTTTTCAGCCTTCCCCTCGGTCTTCACTTCACCGCAACGAGACTTTGGCTGGAATCCAACTCCCTACCACGACGGCGTAAAGCGCAGAGCTGTTTACATTGCAGAATGAGTGTTCTGGTACGCATCTCAGCTGTAGACTGACTGAGTTGGAGATCAGAGTGAATAGACAACCTTTTACATGAAGTTTCGCCCCCTGAAATCAATATTGGAGACACCATGCTTCTCGCCGGGTGCTACTACAGTTTCCATATGAACTTTACTATGTTATCTTGGGCCTGGTGAGGCTGTCAGTGCCATGTGATTCTGCAGATCTCGTTGACATAATGTGATTCCTGTATGCCTGCTATCTCAATCAACTGGAAAGGTCAAATTGTCTAAACTTACAGGCATGAAATGCATGATGCATTTCATTGTCTACATGAATATCACAAGATTCGTTTTATACAGCTCCCGCCGTGCTAGTAACACTCAGGAATCAAGAAAGAACGTGCCGTGGCCCTGGCATGGGTAGAATCTGGCGATCCCGTTGTCCCGAGTACAAGATACAAGGAGCATAGAATCTGCCCTTGGCCTGCTCTTAAAAGCCACTTCGCTGGAAGGGTGCTGGTGACGAATAGGCTGATGCTGCATAGTCGATGTTAGAGAATGGGGAATATACGTTTTCTTCTGCCGGCCCATACAATGGATTCGGCCTGTGAAATGGCGTCATATCTTGACTTGCTCCAGCTTGAGGATTTGGTTTTCTAAAGCTATGAGAGTCTTGTGTGGCTGAAGATCTGTTGAATTCCGTTGGGTTCGAGGAAGGTGGAGGAGGATTCATCTCTGTGCCGTGTCGCCCCCAACGTCCTCCCCTTCTTGTCGGTCTAGGACCCGATACCGTGCCTGCATATGATCCATCTCGGAAGTATCGTCCGTGAGGAGGCGTAGTAGTATGTGGTGCTGGCGCTTGACGAGGCTTCACTGGACTCCTAAACAGGCCCGAAGACGGCATGCCTGCGCATTGGCCCTGCGGATGAAGGATCGAAGTGCGTGGATGTTCGGCCTCGAAGTAGGCCCGCACTAAAGAGCGACCGGCTTCTCCGGGTATCCTGTCAAGTATCTGATTAACGTAGGTGACACTAATGGCGCCGGATTTACTCACGTATTTGCGTGTCGGAGTTCTGTCACAAATTTCCCTCTGTACTTCAGATCAACGAAGAGCGAATAGTCGACATCCTTGGTGACGATCCACCGTGTTGGGATGATTCCCTCGCTGCCCCGGAGTCCGGCGATCCAGAATTGGGGTTCTACTTTAGGGTCATAAGGCCCGCTCATCTCCGCCATTCCACAGTATTTACCGCTGCATAGATGACTACCGACAATGTCAACAAGACACAGTCACTTTGATGAAAGGAGCCGACAGACCTCTGTGAAATGGAGAACAAGAAGATAATCTTCTCGTTCTTCGTCTTTAGATCCCAGGCATTCTGCAATACTTTATTTGCCCCTTTTGACGAAGACCAGACTCCCGTAATTACGGACGCTCGCAAGCTATGGATGTCGGGTGACTTCATGACGAAGATCTTAGACTACCATTTTGTAAGCAATCGAACCTAGGGAAGGTGGATTCCTGTACACTCACTCCAAATGGGAGACACAACGTTGGGGGGTCGAAACCATTGGGAAGAGAGATTTCCAGGGTCGGCACTACTGTGCCCTGGCTGTAGGTTGAGACAATCGGCGGTCCTGCTCGCTTCCAAACAGGTGCTATCAAAGGCTCGAGGATTTTCTCCTGGTCTGGTAGCTGAAGTGGGACGACTTGGCAATTGGTATCCGTCCCATTCGAGCAAACTGTCTTGGTGGCCGTACTGATCTGAGAAACTGCAGAAGTAGAAATACCAATACTTGTTGGCGAATGCAGCGTTTTCGTGTCTTCGATCAAGTCAGACAGCGATCGACGACGAATAGGTAACAGAGGGAAGTCCTGAAGCGAGACCACACGTGGCACTACAGGTTTTGCGCATGGGCCTTTCTCTCCTGCAATGAATATTTTGTAAGGCTCGACGTCAGGTGTTGAATCGGCGACTAAGTTGGCGAGTGGTGAGCGTAGCATACGATCAGTACTGGTTGGATCTCGGGCTAGTTTAATCGATCGAATGTCTGGCACAGCCAAAAGTTGGCTGCCCAAGAAGGAGCTGGTCCTGCCTGTTAACAGATGATCTCCAACGGCGCCAAGGCTGTTGGTGGTCCTCCCACTGGAATCTGAGGACGATGCATATGTGTAGATGATCGATTTTCCAGAATACGGTCCACTAGTGACTACAGTTGCTGACCCTTCTCGCCCGGGGACCAGGATCTGCAATCCACTCTTGGAACGCCCAGTCATCCTATGGTTGCTTCCCCATCTGAACATGGACAGCAATTGATCGCTCGGCACCTTTCTGATGGTGTTAGGTCCGTCGTCACCAGGTTCGGCAATCCGTATACCCTTCAAAAGTACCCTGTCATTTTGCAAAGGATCTCCTTCCTCGATGTCGACGACCTCCCGAGTATCAGGCGAAATACTGATCTGCGTCGAGTTGGAAGAAGGGTGTTGTGATCGAATCTGAGATCTATGACGAGAATTGAAGGCTAGTGTTTCCGTATCGGAGGAGTCCATGGATGGTCTGTCAAGCCATATATTGAAATTGTTGAGAACGTCAGCGTGGTTAACGACCATAAGAAAGTAACATTGAAAGGGAATGAGGGTATGCGATGGTGAACCACGCGAAGTGCTAGTGTTTATTCAGTCGGGTGAAAATCTTACGGTGCCGAATATGCCTTGGAAGGTGAACCATATAACAACAGACTACGGGGTGCCGGCGGAGGTTAGAGCATGCCCGGCGATTGGCACTCTTGATTACGACGATGTGTTGAGCGTACGTCACTCTAGTCAGGTACACTTGGATTGTGACCGCTTCGAGGCCTCTCTTCTTCACCATGTATTAAATGATTGTGACCATGACGCCCAGAATATCTTTTGTAGGAATTTGAGCAACAGAAGTCCATGACATGTCTGGCCATCGCCTTTGGTATCACCTGTGTATGCGATCTGGAAACAATGAGGGCCGTTGTTCCCCAGTGGTCACCAACCCGAATTGATCGCATTCGGTAGCGCTGTCGTTTCATCTGTCTACTTCCCTCCCCATTCGGCGACATAACACAAGCATAAAGGTCGCCCTCGGCATGAAGCTGCTTCTGCTACTGGAGAGAGCTGATGATACCCATTAATTTTTGAGCAAATCTCTGAATGCATACAGGTAAAGCCTCGCCTGGAAAATGATGAAGAGCTTTCATAACAATTTTGCAACAGCCTTTTTCATCTTTTTTATACACTTCTACCAATCTCGTCACAACGTCAGACCCTCGCAATGGCTTCGATCTTCTTCCCTCAAAAGCAGGACCTTACTGTCCAGGAGAAGCAGAGCTTCGCTTTAGTGCAGACTCTGCTGCACACCACAGTAAGTGCAAGCTTCAAGCATTTACGCTTATCGTTGATCACATCGAATGGTAGATCGCAAAGATTGCCTACTTGCGGTGAGTCCTCCCTGACAATGCTTTACTGTCTCTAGACTAAACGAGAACATAGAGACCTCTTCCCTGAAGAGGGTTTCATACAACAAGATCCGGCCGCGATCGAGCAAGATTCCGAGCATTTCTATGATCGGACTCGTGGTCTTCAAGGTAGCAGCACCAATGCCAGCACCAGAGGTAAGGTTGTGGGTCGGGGGAGGTCTTTCTTGGTCTTAGCCCAAGGCAAAGTTCCTGGTGCTGACATAGTGCTTGACTGGCTGGTAGGTGGATTTTGTTTGAGATCGTGCCAATTGAGCCACTAAAGCTGTTTAGTAGAAGGTCATTCTTGAAGGTGTGCTGCAACATACTCTAGATGGCTTCAGAATGTCCATCTATGCCGATAAATCGAAGCCACATAATGTACTCGAATCATACACATTCAGCTTTATGTATGGTAATCCCACCTTCGGTGCACGAGGTCAGCTCGTTGGCATGGGGCTTTTGAATCCTAGCAACAACACCGTCACTGTCGGAGGGGCAAGGTCAAATTACGACCGCTTCATGCGTCAACTTCATCAATATCATCAGTCTCTTCCAGACCTTCCAAGTCAGTCTCAATGGAAGATCAAGAGCTGAGTTAATCCTAATCGGGTTCGTGAAGGCAAGCGCTACCTCATGTGCCACCTCTTTCATCCAAACGAAGCTGCTCTATCACCGCCACCACCAGGTTTTTCCACTGGTATCCATCCCAAGTATTATTTCCCCAAGGATCAAGTTTGGCATAGAGAAGGGCAAGACTATGGTTCGGCACATTTAGGCTACTACCAGTGCGGCTTTTCCCAGGTTAATTGATTTGAAGTCCAGCTGATAGTGCTAGTGTGGGCCTCAAAACATCCCATACGGTATTATTAGATGATACTGGACGGAATTTGACAGAAACCTACCGTATCCCAGATCATCTAGACTACACCGAGTGTGTCTCAACTCACTTCGACCTTACGAACGACTCGGTGCAAGCAGTGATCACATCCGCAGGAGTATCAGAGCCTCCTATTGAGACGGCCCAGCAGAATCTTGATGGAAGCTTGGAATTGTATGGTATGGATATAGAGTCTCAAAGCCCAGCCGATATCACTGTTCCTACGGAACAAAAAAGACATCGCAATGAAGTATCAAGCAGCAGACCGAGAGTTCGTCGACTACTATATCTGGTATTGATTTACTTGGCTGATGTTGTGGATAACAGGCGCAGAGGAGCTCCGGGAGCGGTATTTTGACTGCTACCCAGGTTGTGGATCAGCGCCCATCTCTACCGTGCCTTCGGCCTGCGATGTTACTGCGAGGAAAATTTCTAGAAATGAAGGCCAAAAAAGATTTGAGGTTAGTATCTGCACATGGTCCAAGCATTGCAGATAAGAACGTCACTCAATGCGAGTGCGGTTATGATCGAGAAGAAGATGTGATGGTAAAGCTCCTCCTGTTGGTGTTCCGCGGTCGTTTATCCAACTGACACCAAGGGTCAGGTACAGTGCGATTGCTGCGATACATGGCAGCATTATCATTGCTATGGCTTCGTCTTGCAGAGGCCTTCGGAATACCACGTCTGCTATCAGTGTCTTCTAGCAACCTCGGAGATGGGGCGTCTAGAGGAACTGCGACAGCTCGCAGCATTCAGACGAGCTCTATGGTTGTTGTATGAGAAAGAGCCTAGATCCCGGAATGCTTTCATGAAGATATTAGGTAAGTCAGCATTCTGATTTGCACAAGCAAATTTGTATTAAGGGCAATAGGCTCAGACGCAAAAGCGACGGGCAAATATATTAGCCGTTTGATTCTAGAGGGTTTCCTGCCCAAGTCTCGAGGAAGTAAGATTTCAAAGCCCATGAAGGCAGGTACGTTCTTCCGAAGGCATTTCTTTTGAAGGTCGATTCTGAAAGCACATACTTCCCCAACCTTACCTACTCACTCATAGATATTAGCCGAATGAGAGGCTAATTCTGAATTAATTAACAATCAGTGGAGCAGATTGCTATAAGAAATAGCACTTACTACAATCCGTTAACCTCAATTGGCCACTATGTGAGTCCGCTCGAGAAACACACTCTTCTTATGTGTGAGACGTCTTCATTTCAGGTCTAATAGCTTCAGTATGAGGTGTTGGAGGATCATGTGACTGGGGCTCCGTCCGAAAGTGGAAGTCCTCGACGCAAGCGAGCGAGAATTAGCAAAGAGTGATGGCAAACTCGGCATGGATCAATACTACGTGAGACTGTTGTCTATTGCTTGATTTGCTGTTGTAATGATTTTCGTCGATTCAGCCTTCGCTTAACTACCAAGGACTCTCCAAACCTCTTCTCCGTTCTTGGTCCTGCTCTGGACATGCTGAACCGTAATGAAAACTCTTCTGGCTAACATTGTTGTCCGAGTCTTTTCTACACAGAGACCTACTTGACCGGTAGCCGCTCACCCAACGCTCTGAGACGAAGCGTTTCAATAATTACGTTTGAACCGTACCCGACTCGTTAGACACAGCTGATCGCAATGACCAGGCCAATCAATCGAGCATATCCTTCAACAGATTGATCACTGCGTCATTTCGGATTTAGATTAACGAACTGAGTTCGAAGGAGCCCGGCGCAATAGTCAGTCTATCAGCACCCTGCGCTCAGGAGCTGCGATGTCTTTCTCATACGGTTCTTCGTGGAGCAGGCTGATTATCTCTGATAATCAGCCTGTGAGTTCGCCTTCTAAGTATGAAAATTCGCGACTTGGCAAACGAATGTCCCTGCCATCGCACTAGTTTTGTCGAGTACACGATTGCCTTCGTTTTGGTTCTTGGGGCATCGAAAGACGATGACTCGAGTGTGTGCTTTGTCCAAGCTCAGTCCTGAACTGGCACGCGGTGAGCAAAATAATTCGGACACTTGGGTAGGGACCTCGGCTAAAGGTGTCCGAATTATTTTGCTGACTGGGATGCGAAAAATTATTGGGAAATCAGTCAATTAGGGGTACTTACCTTACTTTGACGTTAGGCTAAGCCTTAAAAGGGTTTTCTCTCTAGCCCCGATCGAGCGTCTTTAAAGGGGGAAGGGGCCGAACCTCCGTGTTGGAGCTTTTGACCAGATACATCGAAGCCAACGCACGCTCAGACATCTACATCACAGTCCACGACAGGATCTTCTGAAATCATACATGCACCACGAAAAGCGATGAAAGGAGGAGGGCTAAAACCCAATGCAGATAACCGTAATTCTAGTTCTACTCTGTACGGAGACATGACCAAGCCAAGAACTAAGCCTATTCTAGTTGGAAACGGGCCATCACTGCAATGAGGAATTATTGAAACCCTGCTGGTGCCAAAGTGTATAATTGGGGCCCCCTAAGTCGGAACTTCCTATACATCCTGCCTCCCCCATGGCGCCCATCGGTGGCTGGCATGGGAGAATCGCTCCTCTTCCAAATGCACTTGTCGCATCGTTCAAACTTCACGACATAGTTCTCGCCATGTGGGACAGAGTATAGCGACTGACTGCACTTCGAAGCATGGCTCCATGAGGTCTTCTTGCTACCATTGACGGGATTAGTTCGCTGGGTCATACAGAAAATGAACACATAATGCTGAGGAGCGTCCAACCAATTGCTACAACGAGAGTATGAACGTGTAAGATCGGCATGTACGACCTGCTGGAGCGTTAGGCGCACTCTTGAATCGATGCCTCCTGCATTCTTCGACCGATCTACTCCTCCTATCTGCTACTACCTATACCGCAATGGCGCCGAACTTCCAGCTTTCATTTCCCCTTCCACGACAGCCAAGCGCATCCCCTAATACTGCAACTCCCGCCTCCGAGTGTTCCTACAAGAGCCGTTACGATGATTCTCCGCACTTGTATCCGGGCTCAAAAGCGGAGAGGACACTGGGCGCTTCAGAGCCAGAGCTACCCGAGGCGAAGAAGAAGGAGTCGAATAAATTGAAGAGAAAACTGCGCAAATCTCCGAGCTTCATGAGCCTGTCACTCTCCGAAATCGATGGCGATCCGGTTCATGTCACTGACGGGTTTCCTTTTCCTAGCATGCTCCCTTTGGGGGAGGCTTCAACGCAGCCTATGCAACATTTCAGCCGCCAAGGATCCTCGCCTTTACTTGGGGAACTGTATTATAATGAGTCCACGCATGCAGAAAACCTGAATATTGCCACGGCTCCAGAAGCTCGCCGTACTGATTCACTTTCAACATTGCAATCCCACTACGACTCGGCAAAAGTTCCTCACGCAGTATCACAGCAAACCTCAGCCTCTTCAGCCCGTGACATGGCACTGAGGAAACATTCCATACCTATAACCAGTCCACTAGGATTCCGTAAGGTTGACAGATTCAAGGCTACTGAGCCTGATCTGCCACATTCGCGCAATGTCTCCGGTGACTCCAAGGTATCTGCAGCTACCAAAATATCTGGAGATTCTATCAAGTGGATTACTGGAATGCCTAGAAGGAGACCTTCTGTCACAGATCCGCCAACACTGTATCCCAACGCAAACCGAGCAGCTTCGCATGCGGTCTCACCACCTCCAGCTCTGATGAACACATCATCACCACAAATACTGCCTTCCAATGATCCCCCTAAGAGGCCCAAATGGTGGCAGAGAAAGACATCATCACCCAAGGTGTCTTTTCCTACTCCTCTCGAGGACCCTCCAAGTCTCACAAATTTGTTCGAAGAAAAAGTTAAATCTATCAAGGTCAATGTCAAGAAGCCTAAACAAGGTGGCTCAGGCGCTCGCAATTGGTTCGATGACCTTGAAGAAGATGAACAAACATTAGAAGATCTGCAGCACCAGGAACATATAGAGCATCCGATTCACGAGAAGCCCGAGCCCCCTCTGGCTCGGCACGACATTATATCGCAAGAGGTCCATCCAGCCACTACATTAAGGAAGAGCTCTTCCAGTAACACAACTCAACAGCCGACGTCATCTGGTCGGAGGCTGAGCATTCGCCTCGAATTTTCTCCTCAACAACTATCCACAACGCCGTCATCACCACCTAACGTCCCAAGGAGCATCCGAAGTAGTCCCCATGGCAAGAACATTCGGTCATTGAAAATTGACAAGAGTGTACATTTGGGGATGGACTTACAAGTCGAGAGTTTTCTCGAGCTCTCATCTTCCGAGGACGAGGGCGGTCAAAGTAGCGCACACTCTAATATGCATGAACCTTACCGTCGTCACCATATACGAGCAAGCGTTGAGCGAGCTAGCAACAGCCATGAAGTTTCGATGGATGGCGCGCAGGGTGGTCAGCCTGTCAGACCACCACCAATTGCGAAGAAAACTTCTTTCGGACCCCTTTCGAAGAGATCGACCAGCTCCGAAATCGTCCCGCTTGTCCCAAGGATACCCGATCGGCCGATCAAGCTCGTTCAACGAAGTTCATCGATGAGATTGCGGGAGATGATGGATGACAAGGCAGGGAGTATCGAGAGTACGATCGACAGTGGAGCTAGCTCTCTCACTGATAACACCAATGGTCGGGAAGGGCATACTACACGAACCAAGCAGAAGTCGAGCGTGCGTGGTAGCAAATTGATGAAAGTCACATCAGAAGAAGAGAAGCTGCTTGAAGCCATGCGCGATAAGAGAGCCAGTATTCGCCAAGACGATTTCGAAAAAGGATTTAAGACTGCGATGCAATTGCAGGATATCGTTGCACGACCGAAAACAGCTGGTGCTGATGGACGCACTTCTCGATTATCTGTGTGCGGATCCAGATCTCCTATCTCTTCGATTGTGACCAATGCTCGTCCCTCCGCTGCAGCGGACGATTGGCTGCTCGAGGATTCTTTCCCTTTTCCGAAAGTACCACCACGCAGAGGGATACTGCCAAACCTGAAGATCTCACAGGGATTCATGTCGCCACCGAAAGCCTCCCCCAGTCTGAGTTTCAGTCCTTCCGACATCCTGCCGTCGACGCCAGCGAGCCGCAACTCTCCAATAACTCCTCCTGCTCAAGGCTCGTTGGGCGTGTATGGTCGCGGTCGTACGTTGAGTCCGTCTCGGGGCGTTATTGTCATGAATAATCTGGGACATGATCGGAAGAGAACTACTAGTAGCAGCGAGGTTATGCTTGATGGTGTGGAGCAGCACGCTCGAGAGTTGAATGAAGCGGATGAGATCAATGGGTGGGTTTTGAACAGGTGGTAACCTCTGCGGATCTAATTGTGTGGATACCGGTGGACTCTTCGCCTAGGCGTCAACGTGTATACCATATCGAGGACGGGATTTGTGTAAAGTAGGCGGTATTATACGTAGCTATGTAAATCTAATCAAGAAATTTTGAAAAGGAGGATTATAATCTAGTCTTTGGCAGAAATGGTCGGATTTCTAATATTCGTACGGAGTACAGTGTAGTTATAGATCACGCAGTACTAGGTAGTACCAACCTCGTTCCTTCGGGGCAGTGAGTACGTGGTTGTAGAACATGCACACGTGTTGACTACTTTCGTCGTCGACCACGTTACGCAAACCATTTTACCTAAGCCTAATCTAGATAGGTACCTTAGGTAGCTGCACCGTGACGATTTAGTGCCGCGTCTTGAGTGCGCCGTGTGCAAGGAACCTCTGATTTCTCACAACTGGCTCTATTTGACAGCAAACCACACTCCTTGGTCAGGCCACCCTCACTCTTTAACCTGATGATTCAAAGCCCATTATCACTGTCTGGTAGCCAAAGATATAGCCTAGGGAGCCGCCAGCGAGGACAACAAACCATAGGACAGACACAACGCTATGGGCTCCGGGCCCCGTCGCTCATACCAAGCGACATGGCTGGGACTCCCTGTGAAGCAGCTCTCTCTGGTCGCAGTAAGGATGCACTGCGTATAATAACGATGTTCAGATAGACTAACGATGACCAGCTTACGCTCCAGAATTCCGCCCTCATCCTAGTACGCCCACTATCAGCATCCCATCCATGTACATTCCTAACCGCTTCAGCTCCTACATTACTCGCGAATGATGCCGTTGATAGCTGGGCAAAGATATCTGACATCCACGGCAGTGTTCATGAACGAGGTCCTCAAACTTACAGTATGCCTTACGTTTAGTCTCCACGAGATTGCTCGGACAATGTCTTCTACGATGTCTGCAACCTCTCTCTTCGGCAGTGTGATAGGCGCTATCTTCGCGGGCGATAGCTGGAAGTTGGCCATCCCGGCTACCTTGTATGTTCTACAAAACTCCCTCCAGTACATAGCGATTTCAAACCTTGATTCCGCAACTTTCCAGGTTACCTATCAATTCAAAATACTCCCCACTGCAATATTCAGTGTCCTTTTGCTCAAGCGGTCTCTGACTACACGGCAATGGCTCTCGCTTGCTTTTCTTATGGTTGGCGTGGCCATCGTACAGATACCGGCGAGTGATCCTGCACTGGCACCTTTCGAACAGACCCGATCGAAATTCTTCCTCCCGCGGGCATGGAGCGAGTGGCGCCGACTTGGCAGCTCTGGAGCAGCTCCTCTCCATAAAATGCATAAGCGCTCTGCGACCTACGAAGGAATACAAGAGGATGAGAATTTGATAAACCCACAAATGAACGCAGTGCTTGGGTTCGCTGCAGCCATTGGAGGATCTACTGTTTCGGCAGGAGCGTCTGTCTATTTTGAGACCATTCTGAAGGACTCAAACACAGAAGCCTCCCTGTGGGTCCGTAACGTTCAGCTGGCTTTTTACTCGCTTTTCCCCGCACTTTTCATTGGGGTCATGTTTGTTGATGGAGAGGAGATTGCCCGTCATGGCTTTTTCGTGGGCTATGATTGGTTTGTGTGGGCCACGATTGCTTTCCAGTCGCTTGGAGGAATACTGGTCTCCCTATGCGTCAAGTACGCCGACAACATCGCGAAAAGTTTTGCGATGGGTATCAGCATCCTCGTTAGCCTGTGCGCCAGTGTGTGGTTTTTCGATTTTGCTGTCACGACCAATGTAAGTCACCAGACGCGTGGCGATCATAGCTAACCTTACGCGCGAAGTTCCTCATTGGCACATCAATTGTCATCTTCTCCACCTATCTCTACAACAGTGGACAAGAGGGAGCCTCACGGCCACTTCCCATACAGATTCACGATTACGAGAAGACGACAATTGACAAGCCATCCTTGCGCGAGAACAATCTTCCTCTCAAGCTTCCTACGACGCCCATTAGGGATGGCGCATTATCCTCGTCCCGACCTGGCTCACCAAAAACCCACCACTCTAGGGTCGGATCTTCTAGAGCGTATTACGGCTCGAAACATCGTGACGATTGACGGACGAATTTTTTCACAGTACATATCCAGTGGGGGATGTCCTCAATGTACATAGCATAAAGCAGAATATTGTGCGGCAGCGATGGAATGATACTCCTTTGGTCCCCACGCTCGGAGCCTTGCATTCGAACAGTGTTTACATCCGATTGGCATTTTCTATGATCAAGCTATATGGGATGGATGGTCAGTACGAAGATAACGTATTGTGGGTGGTACAGTAGGAGTATGCTGGGCTTGGAAAGGATTGGCGTTTGTTAAGGATAGTGGACACACTGATCCTTTCAAGGGGTATCCTCCAAGATACCATTTCTTTGCGTTAGTTTTTCCGTTATTAGACGAGAAGTACGAGGGCGAATAGAGTTCCGCTAGGGTGAAGGTGCCATATTCTCCACACCGTCTTCTTTACCCCTTCACAACATAAGTTAATGCCGCAGCGCAATTTCTTCCTATAATCTGCCATGTTAAGCAGGGCTGGAGACAATCTACACCCTGAATGCTGATTAGATGCAGACGCCATGGCAAGCTTTCATACTGACATTCAAACACTTCTCCAGGACATTAGTGACGACTATGGCGAGGCTGCCAATGACCAACTATCTCTGCCGTACTCGACACCCAATACCAACGCTTATTACCCTCAGTCCATGATTTCAGAACAGACCCCACCCCTTCTTTATGATCAGCAGCTGTACCCTGCATCGCAGGCCTTTGATCTTCCAGACACCTACCCTCATCATATCCAAAATACCGTTGGGCTGGATGCCTACGGTAATCTAATTCACTGCAGACAGCATTAGGCAATCCGGCTGATGGGTTATCAGATCGAGCTCTCTTGGCCGAGCCACCACCTCAACCTGCGTGGCAGACCAGTGATGGGGCGAATGGAGAACCAGCAGGCCGACTTACGTTGCCGGCTCACAAGACTTCATCCTCGCCAAATGGTCTGTTCAAGCAGTGTAGAGTTCAGCCAAAACAACGTGGTCAGTATCATGGAATGTTGTATTCTTCTATTGCTGACGCAAAGCAGTCGAACCTTCCCAGCAAGAGTTCAGCTCACAGATCGGTATTTGTACCACTTTCGAATATGGAGCGGCAGGCTAATTTAGAGATCAGCCCGTTACGTGCATACTCCACCTGCTCGGGTGAATGCCAGTTCGCCTTCGAGTGATCTTCCTTCTAGCCCGTCCCTTAGAATCAAGCAGCGGCGGTTCGGCCAAGCATCCAGACCTCCTGCCGCGAATTCTGCGACATCTCCATTCCCTAGCAGCACTAAGAAGCGGAGCTTCCGAATCTCAGATGTTTCAGAGCTGCCAAAGCAGCTTTCATTGGCTTCCTCCTCATGGCGTCAGCATGGTATGCAGCCTCAGCTCGAGCTGGATCATGCTCCACCAATTGTCCAAGGTGTTCAACTTGTTTCCCTGTATGAATTGCCAGACCGGCTTCGATCTGTCTTCCGTCACCCACTATTCAACGCTATCCAGTCAAAATGTTTTACAACTGCCTTCCGATCGAATGACAACCTCGTGGTCTCAGCACCAACAGGCGGGGGGAAAACGTCAATTTTGGAGATGGCGATCTGCCGCCTAGTTTCTGGCTTTCAGATAGGTCAATATAAGATTGTATACTTGGCGCCTACTAAATCCCTCTGCTCCGAGAGACAGAGGGACTGGCAAGCCAAATTCGCTGCTCTAGATCTGCAATGCGCAGAGCTGACAGGTGATACTGAATATGGACAAATTCGCAACGTCCAGAGTGCAAGCATCATAATCACGACTCCCGAAAAATGGGATAGCATGACACGGAAGTGGAAAGATCATGCCAAGCTCATGCAAATGGTCAAGCTCGTCCTGATAGACGAAGTTCACATCCTGAAAGACACCCGAGGGGCAACACTAGAGGCTGTGGTCTCACGCATGAAATCCGTGGGTTCCAATGTTCGCTTCATCGCTCTGAGTGCGACTGTTCCCAATTCTGAAGACATCGCGACATGGCTCGGTAAGGACTCTACTAATCAGCATCTGCCCGCGCCGCGGGAGAAGTTTGGAGAAGATTTCAGACCTGTTAGACTCCAAAAGCATGTGGTTGGCTTACCATACAAAGGTAACGACTTTGGCTTCGAACGCGCTTGTGACCCGAAGCTACCAGATATCATCATGAAATACTCTCACAAAAAACCGATCATGGTTTTCTGCATTACAAGGAATTCAACAATCAGCACAGCAAAGCTCCTTGCCAATGTGTGGGCAAGCAAGAGACCGCAAGATCGGTACTGGGAGGGGCCAACCCAAAGGGTAGTTGTACAAGATCCGGAGCTTAAGAACACTCTGGCCTCCGGCGTAGCATTCCATCATGCTGGCCTTGATGGCTGCGACCGGCACGCGGTCGAAAAAGGTTTTCTGGAAGGACAGATTAACGTGATCTGCTGTACATCGACTTTGGCCGTCGGCGTGAACCTACCATGCCACATGGTGATCATCAAAAACACTATGAGCTTCTCCGACGAAGGCCTAAAGGAATACGCTGACCTCGAAATAATGCAGATGCTTGGCCGTGCCGGACGCCCTCAGTTCGACACAACGGCTGTTGCAGTGATCATAACAAAACAGGAAAAGGCCAAGAAGTATGAAAAGCTTGTGTCTGGAGAAGAACTTTTGGAAAGTTGTCTACACCTTAATTTGATCGATCATCTGAATGCAGAAATCGGCCTCGGCACAGTATATGATGTGTACACTGCGAAGAGGTGGCTGGCTGGGACTTTCCTGTATGTTCGCCTGGGACAGAATCCTGATCACTATAAATTGGATGGTGATGCAATAGACCAGAATTTGGACGACAGAATTGAACGTATCTGCAGACGAGATATTGCCCTTCTAGAGGACTTGAATTTAGTGGCATGTTCTAATGGACGGCTCAAGTCAACGGAGTTAGGTGATGCGATGACTCGATACTATGTTCAATTCAAGACCATGCAAATACTTCTGCAATTGGGACCCCGCTCAAAGTTATCTGACATAGTGGGTTGTACAAGGGGATGAGCTTACACATACAACGGCTAACATCTATAGCTTTCGGCATTAGTCCAAGCCAACGAATTCCAAGAAATACGACTTCGAGCGTCCGAAAAAAAACTGTACAAGGAGCTTAATCAGGGAAATAGCATTAAATTCCACATCAAAGTGGACCTTGCACAGTCCGCGCACAAGAGAAGTCTCATCTTGCAAACCGAACTCGGTGGCGTGGACTTTCCTACGGACGAGCAATACGCTAAACTCAGAAGGCAATTCAACATAGACAAGGCTATCCTGTTTACTCACATCCATCGCTTGACTAATTGTGTAGTCGATTGCCAGACCTACCTGCAAGACGCAGTGACTGTACGGCACGCCTTGGAGCTTGGTAGGAGTTTTAGTGCCAGAGTTTGGGACAATTCGCCGTACCAAATGAAGCAAATTGCGCAAATTGGCCTTGTTGCTATACGTAAGCTTGCAACTGGAGGTATCAATAGTATCGAGGCCTTGGAGGCAGCGGAACCATATCGAATTGAGATGCTCATGAGCAAAAACCCCCCCTATGGTCAAAAGTTGTTGGACAAGCTCAAGGACTTTCCAAAACTGCGAGTCTCCGTCAAGATGCTGGGCAAGGTACGGAGATGGCTATTCCGCTATCCCAATATCAGCCACTAACATCAATGCCAGGATACTGGAAAAGGGCGCCCAGTCACCATCAAGTTCAAAGCCGAGTGCGGATTCATGAACGACAAAGTCCCAATGTTTTTCAACAAGAGACCAATCTATGTATGCCTGCTGACAGAACGATCCGACGGCCATCTGATTGATTTTCGGCGCATAAGTGCCAGGAATCTCACCAACGGCCAAGATCTGCTGATGTCTGCAGAAATGATGATGAAGTCGCAGTACATATCGTGTTATGTGATGTGTGAAGCGGTTGCTGGAACCTTACGGTATGCTGAACTCAAGCCTGAATTGCCGGCTCACTTATTTCCAACATTATCTACAAAGAGCCAACGGCAGCAGCCGGAGCTGGATCGGGGAGATCTAGAGCGAATTGATGGTCGCCTGGCCGAAGAAGCTTCCCACACCAGCCTTGCAACTTTGGAGGATGAGGAATTCGCTCAAGATGAGATCAACGATCAAGACATGGTCCACGCTGCCGCAGGGGTGGACTTCAATCATATCGATTATTTGGATGTGGACCCAGATGGGCGTAAAACAAAACCTAGGCTACTGAGCCGAGAGAGAATAGACGCAAAGCAAGTTGCATGGAGTCCAGAAAGGCTCGATAACGGGAAATGGGCTTGCAACCACAAATGCAAATACAAAACGACTTGCAAGCATCTATGCTGCCGAGACGGAGTAGATAAGGCGCCAAAGCCTCCAAAGGATGCCTTCGTATCTGCAGCGTCCATGACTGAAACATCCATCTTGCCAACCATGAAAGGGAAGATCGCGTCCTTCCCGGTGACAGAGAAGGCCACTTCTTCTAGTGCCTCGACGAAAGGTCGAAAAGCACACATTGAGACCATCAACCTAGCAAACCAAGCAGACGGCGGTGGAATGACAAAGAGGACGTCCCGAGACATCCAGAATCTTCAACGGCTGCATGACAGGGTGGTAACTTGTCAAGCTATCCCAGCGGTGTCGCTTAAGAAGTCATTATCTACACACTCGGTGGGAGACAAGCAGCTGAAGTTGTCGTTCCCCAACAAGTACAATCATAGAGCAGAGCGGAGCGATAGACCGCCAACTGACTACGAGGATGGATGGACAGGGAGCTTACCATCACCATCTGCATTGTTGGTCAATGGGGCGGGAAGGGACGAGCTACCAGCGCAGGAGACGTCGACGGACTATGGTAGCAGCTGGCATGATGATCTCTCATCTCCTTCGGCTTTTATGCGCGAGAATGGCACGGCCACTAAAGAGCACTTTCACACCAGCAGCATAGAGGATATTGATCTCTCGCAATTCAATCATGATGACGAAGAAGCTGATGTTGAAGCCGCCATGGTCGGACTGAGTGACTCCATCAGCATGAAAGAAGATCTGCAAGCTCGTTCCGCACCGATCAGCCTCCGCCAAAGCAAGACGGCGGATGGACTGCAGAGTACCGCGGAACGAGCAATGTCCTTCGCCGATATGCCCACGACTCAAACGGAGGCCTCCAGCGCCTCCGTTAGGATTCCTTTGTGTATAGACAGTCCCGAGAAGTCAACGCTATCAGGTCAGAAACGCAAGCAAAGTTTAACGCCAGATGCGGAAGACCCGTCTCTGTTTATGTCAGCTCCGAAGAGGCTAAAGGTGAAGGATCAGACCGATGCAGTCCTCGAGCCTTCTTTGGGCGCAGAAGACTCGGGTGCACGTCCGGCTCCAGTAATCAGGCCAGGTTTCCCAGCATGGGTGTATGAGTTCGATCCCCAGTTTATTGCAGAATACCAGGACTTTGTTGAATTTATTTGAATTTGTGGCTCCACTGTGAGAGAGATAAATTTGCCTATTAATTTCATGATTGCACTTTTTCTGCTTTTGCCAACACAATTTAGCTATTCTGACAGAGTCAGCCGATACCATAGACAGTGTTATCTATGAATATTTTCTGCGTGGGCCCCTGTTCCAGAATTGGGTGTTAATGGAAGTCTAATGTTGTAGATGCCTCACGGCGGTGTTTGACATATACTGCTACTGGTGCAGTAGACCTGTACTGGATACAGCTACTATAAAGAGCTAGGGATTATGCTGAGCAAGCTCTCGATAGTTAGTCTCCCTTTATAGAGCAGGATACCGGGTGTACTCCTTCTTAGAAGACCTACGGGCCGTTAGATTCGTACTTTAGAGTAGCTACTTGTAGTCAGAATCGGTGTAATAGGACTAGGATAGCTACCTTTAGCTACTGGTATATCCATAGAAATAGATGTAAAAGACAAGAACCAGGGGTTCGACTCCCCTCAACCTGGACGGTTCTAAGTTCACCAGTCTATAAAATCCCGAGAAATGGGGGGTTTTTTTCCTAATGTTGTAGATATGCACACACCCTAAATCTGTATGAAAATCTGCACTGTAGTCCCTACAACATCATGATCAATTGGATCAAGATAAAGAGTGACTTTAATGAGTAGATTCTCTAGATATGTGTTGAGTATAGAGATGATCCAGCCGCCAAGCTTTCCCAGAGGATTCTGCACACGCTAGAACCGAATGTCGCGTTAACCTAGAATATCTCTGGGGAGCGTGACATCGTGATTATCACCATAGTGATACTCGGTATTGAATGGCACCTGCACCTCCCTTTTGAACCATCCCTGATTCTTCGCCCACAGCTGTAGACGCGTCAGGGAGGATGTACGATACGCAAGACCCAGTCTCGAAGCTGTTCGGGGAAAGGGGAAAACCGTTCCTGTCGTACGGGGTACTCGGCACCAATATGGGAATACAAGACCTAACATGATTGCACATAAATCTTGAACACTCTAGAGCAAGACTGAGTTTACCGAGAGGATGTAGTTCTGGTCGCCGCAGCTGTATTTTGATACCATTCGTCTGGCGCGAGGGGACATGCCCAGGCAATAGTCGACATAAATTAGCTCTCAATCTCCTCAGGATCTCTTCTTCCAGCCAATTCACCTCAGTCTCATCAACTTCCAAAGTCTGCTATCATTCTCCCTATTACTTGACCATCAAACCGCTGGTTCGGGTGCCTTCGTATCATGAGAGTCTATGGTGCCTACACTCCCAAGCTGAAGGGTCGTCGTCACCGATTGTGATTGTCCACTGCCATCTCAACCAGCTCCTGACGCAGAAGTAGGTGAATCCAACTGATCTCATCGTGTCATCCCAATAACCCGCTAACGAGTCCAGTGCCACGTCGTCGTGAGAGGATTGACATACCTCCTCCTCTCCTCGATTACCACCAGAGTGTACAAGATCCACGGATAGTTCAACTCGCTGCTGAGCAGTCAGTCATCCCTGGCGCCGAGCATCGCGAAGCTGGTAAATTAGGTGGAAGACCACCACAGAGTATCAAAACCTCGTTGCTTCCAGCACGGAGCGACTTCACTGATGACGGTTCGCTTGCTGGTCTAACAAACGCTACCAGTTCCGGGGCGCCCGAGTCTGTGTCTTCGAGCCAGGGCCGCAGATGGACTGTACAGAACGCGAGGCTGTTGGTCCATGATAGTTCTGGTGCGCTGACACCAACCCATCTCCCACCCTTTGGAGACCCACCAGTGCTACAGTGCCCATTCAATTTTCTTCATTGCACAAGACACTATACCATGGGGAACATGAACGACTGGTTCAATCATAGCTTGTCCCACTTCACTAGAACGGGAGCCACTTCTTCGCGATCAACAGCTCCCCCAACGTCGAGCGATTGTTGCTTCTGCGAGATGACTTTTAGAAACATGAATGGATTGGCGTGCTGGAACGACAGAATGAGACATGTTGCCTGGCATCATCACTCAGGCCATAGTCTCTCTCACGCTCGTCCAGACTTCGGGCTCTTTAGATACCTCTGGGAGGAACATATCATTGGCGACATTGAATACCGCGAATTGGGCAATCTCAGGCAGATACCTCCACGAAGCCCTCAAAATATTCCTACCCCACCCGACTCACCAATCGACACACGACAACGAGTGGTCGCCGAACTCAACGAACGTCGCAGTCGCAATGCATAAGTAATTTAACTCATGTTCTTAAAAAGGAGATATTACATCCAGAAAAAATGAAAGTCTCATGTCAACAGGGGTTGGCTTGCTCCGGGGTCAGCGAAGGGCACATACAAAGGGTTTTTGATTGACATGGTATGACGGCTTTTATTATGTGTCATGTTGCCGCTTGCCATTTTGGTTCAGGGGCTGAATGGCTGCAAAAAAAATCGCCACGCTTCGCCACACGAACACGAACCGCCACACTGATATACGAACGAATCTTCACGCAAAGCTGGTCTTTGGGCTATTACGAACTATTTGGGATGCCTAGGTTCAAGGGTTTCATTAAATTCTCTTCCATAATGACAGGGGGCGAAATCTGCACCCCTCGAGAGGTTTGGCCTCCTGGGTCAAAGCGGCCGTTTCACACACATTACGACTCTAGGATACGCAGTGTTTATGACTCGGTGCGCAGACGAGCTCACGACCGGTGCTGATTGGTTTCGTCAATGTATCTATCGCTTGTATAGCAAGCCTTGTATTTCATTCAAATCTCGCCTCAATCATACGTTCCAACCAACAGCACTTCTCCTCGGTCCGCCGTAAATCTGTCATGTATTTGATATGTTATTCGAGCACATTCCTTATCACAGCGGAAGGTATCGAAGGATTCATGCTCGTGGCGCAACCAATCAATGCTGGTACCTCGCCCAATAAGAGTTCGCTACCGCTGACTACGTCGAATGCCCGAGTCCCCATGTCTAGCATTTCCCTTGTCGCCTCACATCCTGCACCTACAATATGCATAACAAACCCCACGTATGTCCGGACTTTCGATAATCTGCTGCCGACTGCATTCCACGGTCGTCCGCTACTGATTACCGCAATCGTTGCTACATCATCATTATCGCAGAAACAGCATCGCGGTCACTAGCTCACGATGCGGTCTCCAAGTGATCGACCCGGGGAAGCACGTGGCACGTAGCAAAATTGCCCTGGCCGCCGGTAAGGGTTTCGAAGGATCAAGCCTCCGTGCAAGACCATATTCGAGGAACAGAGTTTCTTCGAAGATAAGTATACTGCCGACAACCGTCCAAAAGATACTGCTTACGCTCCGGAAAGTGATCTCACACTCCCATCTTAAGCGAGTATAGTGTACGGAGGGGAGTCAACCTACCAGTACGCCTTACAAGGCACTTTGAGTAAATCCCCCAAAGAGGAGTGACGATCTGCTTTGAGTCCGCATTTGAGAAGTCTAGGCTCGAAGGCGGACACGGTTGTGAGCAAGGCAGACGGCTGTGTGATTTGGTCTTCTGCGGACTCGAGACGCTGTTCGAGTGGCATCTAGAAGCTTGAATATGGTAAGCCCTTTGGACACTAAGAGATGAGCTGGCGGGCGCTTGTGCTGTTGTGGCTCGTGGGGTTGTGGAAATGATGAGCAGGTTTTGATGTAGTGAAGACAAGATGAGACGAGATGAGGGGAGGAGGTGGGTTGGGGAGGACAGATGTCAGAGGAGGGAGGAGAATTAGTTGGTTTCGAATGTAGATGTTCAGATGTAAGGAAGCTAGAAGCACGTTTTGGACCTGTAATATGAAGCAGTACACAACTGAATGTATTGACGGCTGCCAATACTTTGATATATGGCTATAGATCTTCCAGCTCCATGCCACAACAGTCAACATTATCTGCTATCAACCACCCCTATATCTCAGCAGTATGCTCAGAGTGCTGGCAATGTATCATCCCCAACGCCACGCTAAGATGCCTGCACTTCGGCCCCATCAACACCCCAGCACGCTATGCCTGTCCCGCCGCCAGCAACGTCCCTAATGCTCCATCAACTCCACCGGCGGCCTCGCCGTATGCGTCAGCATCTTCCCACCTCCCTCCCCCTCCAACACCCCACCCCCCTCCGTATCCTCCACCATCACCGCCGGCAAATCCTCCCGATCGCCATGATCCCTCGGATGATAAACCATCACGCTCCCCTGCGTCCCACTCCTCTTCCTGGTACCCCACCCGCCATGCCTGAACTGCTCCAACCCTTCCCGCTCCTCCTCGTCCATCGCGTCCCTCTCTTCCTCTTTTTCATCTTCTTCTTCTTCGGAACCTTCACACCGCTTGAAACCATGTAGGTTCGCCAGCGCCTTCTGGAGGTCCTCAGCATGCACGTCTTTGTTCGGCGGCTCCTCCTCTTTGATTTCCCATCCCAACGGGGGGCTAGGCGGCGGTGAGATGAAGAGTAGTTTTCCCAGACTGGGCGGGTGCAGGTATTGGTCTTCGCCTCCTTCGCCGACGATGGGCGTGTGTTCGCCAAAGTAGATCCGTATGCGGTCGTCGTCGCCGATGGACTGCCCGTCGAGGGCTTGGCGCATGTCTATCGCTGCTTCTGTGGTGGGGTAGGAGACGATTATGCGGCAGAGGGAGCGGAGGGGGGAGAAGGAGTTGAGGGGGACGGGTTGCGAGAGGAGTTCTCGTATTTTGGAGAGGGTGGCGGGGTGGAAGTTGGCGGTTGAGTTGAGGTTCGTGATGAGGAGCGTGTTGGATGGTGGGGATGGCGTGATTAGGGGTGGAAGGGAGGACAGGTCGAGGGAGAGGGGCGTTTGGGTGCCTTTTGATCGTGGGGAGGGGGACGGGGAAGGCGAGGAGATGGGTGGGGAGATGGCGGCCATTTTTTTGTGTCGGTGGGACGTTCTGATTGTCGTTCAGTGTGAATAAGTTGGTGTCGTTCTAGAGATTGGAGCTGAGGGTTGTAGAGCATTATGTAGGCCATGACTTTAACAGGCGAATATCAAGGTGGCGCAGCTGTATGTTTGTACGGTGGCGCATGTCCCGGATGATCTTATCGCGCCAACAAAGACACTAAGCCATCGGAACATGTCAAACAAACATCTACAACAACGCTCAGGAGAGAGACAGAGGCGCAATGATTCCATTCTATGTACGTGGCTATGCAAGGAACACAGTAGATGGTAGGGTCTCAAAAGCCAGGACAAAATACCAAACACAGGATCGGCAATGCAGGCCAAGGAAATTCTATAGAATATGGCTATCAAAGGAGTACCGAGTAATCTATATTCTATGACTTGCCATATGCATCGATGCCATCGAAATGCCCTTCTTTTGACGCCAGCCATTACGAATATCTGGCATGAGGGACCTGCTGAAACTGCACCATAAATCCAAAACACCACTGGCTACATCCTCCCCAACCGTCGTGCCGTCCAACTTTCGTTGGTCTCGTCGTTGTCGCTCAGAACCCCGTCGAAATCCTCACTCCTTCTCTCTACCGTTCTTCATCCTCCATTCCCTGATCCCTCTATCCACCTCACCTTTACTGACCCCGTCCGTGACCAAACACATTACTACCCCTAATGTCTCCACATTCCGATTCCTCGCTTCGTCGTCAAAAAATAGTATCTCTTCATACTCGATTCCCGACGATTTCTGTATCTTAGCAAAATGTTGCTTCTTATCCCCTGGGAATATTTGCATGTAGTCAAAATACTCGATCGCGCGCTTGTTGGCAGGCTTGACTAGTAGTTGTTTGAGCAGCGTGTTGGCAAGGTCGGGAGCGTGTGTGCGGGAGGCGGTGGAGAGGAGGATGGGGCGTTGCAGGTTCTTGGCGGAATGAAGGATTGATGGAACGTCGCGGTAAAAAGCAAAGGATTCGCCCCATCTACAATTGCAGTCAAGAAGTTAACTTGAGCAAGCAGCGCAGGGAGAAGAGATTGGGATCTCAAGGCAACACCAACATACTTATCCACAGACTTGGTCCCGCCATCCTTTGCTTTCAGTGGCGGCGAAACATGCGTGTCTACCCAGAAAGGCCACAGTGTATAGTCGAGATCGAATACGATCATTCTAGGGAGCGGCAAGCCATCGGTGAATGTATCAGGTGCGAGACCTTGTTCTGCTAGACTGCTGAGACTGCTGGTGTCCGATGTCTTTTTGGGCATGGTGCCGGTAATTGTAAAGCAGGGCAGACGAATGCTACAAGAGAGGAGTGCTACAGCAAGAACGGCATACACTGGTTGGACATTTGATCTCCCACCTACAGAGAAGTACGAAATCATGCGAACGATGGGTTTCGTAAGGTTGCTCAACACATCAAAAGTTTCCTGCACAGTGACGTCTGGTGTTCTATAATTAGATACAAGAGTATTCTACCTTACATAGCAGAGGTTGTCATCCTCACGACAAGATGGAAAGTAGCGTACATCAGGACTTTCGGACCATAGTTTTCGCTCGAGTACTATCTAAGAAATGTACATATTATATCAACGACAATCCACGATCTATCTGAATACTGGTGAGAATGGCTAGCAGTCACACCCAACTTCCCTGTTGATGCATCACCTCCTTCGATCAAACGTCCATCTCATATGTCAGACACCCAGTGGCTTCAAGTATCCGCCAGATCTGAGTCGCGAAGGTGAGGCCCAAAACTTCGCTCTCTTTGCTCAACGTCCTCCGATCCATCGCATAATGTAAGATCGACAGCTGTTGATCAGCAGTCAGTGTACCATTGACACCAGCGAATTGTCCAAGAATTCTTCTCCAAGCGTCCTCAGAAAAACCACACGGAAGCTGGGTGCGGTAGACTTTGTCTTCTCGTGATGGGTTCTTTCTCTCAATTGGTTGGTTGGAAAGTTCAGCTCCATCCCTCAACGAAGCCGCGTTGGGGTGGGACGGGATTGCCTCGCTCTTCTTGCGAGCCTTTGGTATCCAAGGAATGATAGGCTGGTTGGGATCCTTTTCCATCATCATCAAGGGTGCGAGGGGTTGCAGGGGTGGAAATGGGTCCAAGGGTGGAAGAGGCTTCACGTGTGGAAGATGCTTCAACGGATGTGACTTGACGTATCCAGGAATGGTAAGTGTTCTAATGACTGGAGCTTTCCCCTTAGGAGCTTCGGCAACTGCGGAGACCGCCGGCATCGGCGCTGCATTGTCTCTTGGTGGAAGTTGTATGTCGCGACCGGCAACTAGCATTCTGAGAGCTCCTCGCCATAATTCGTTGGAAAGTGGACCCGCCTCTTGTAGTGTATTCCCCTGAATCCTACTTCTCGCCCTTTCCAGATCGGCTCCCTCTTCACCTTGATCGAGACCCTCATTGTGCGTAGACGGTCTTCGCTTGGCGTCATCTGTAGGTCTATTTCCAGTCCCAGACAATATCCTTGGGGGCTTGTTAACGCCCCTAAAGCTTGTAAGGGGCTCAAAGTTCACCTCATCGGTGTCACCGAATTGGATCTTTCGTCTCTTTTCAGCAAGCTCAAGTACCTTCATCCCGGTAGTGCTGAGCTTGGCATTTGGACGGTAAACGATGCCATGGCAATGCAATTCATCGCCATAGGAAAATAGCTGCTGCGCGGATGGTCCAGCTTTCACAGGGGGAACACATGTAAGAAGTTGTCGAGGTGTGTGGTGATTCTCAATTATGTATGACAGATGAAGAGCGCAGGTCTCTGTCATTGAAGTGTTACAAAGAACAAAGTACGGCACAGATCGCAGTCCATGCGTCGTGGTATAAAGACGTTGCGGGTCTGCTTGTGCCGTCAATGCATTGACTTTTTCCGGTGATTTGGAATCTATACAGCGAATCAGCAAAACAGGTATCATGGCTTCTGGAAGACGCGAGGACTTCATGTCGGCGGCTTCCAATCAGGTCTTTCAAGCAGGTGATGGTGAACAAACCTTGCCGTGAGCCTCCTCGACTGGGAGGATGAGGACTACCGTCCTCATCACTGCATTCCTCAGGGTCTGGAACGATGCTCAACTTTCTCATCTTACGACCAGGAACCCCATGAGCTGTTGACGGGATGTGGGCTTCTTTGTGGGCTTCTTTGTGGGCTCGTTCAAGTCCTGGTGGAATCTTGAGATCTACCGGTTCTTCTTTTGCATACACTCTAAGCAGCACCTCAAAGGCCCTAGGCCCTAAGGCGTTGCCGCTCCAGTCGATTCTTCGTAGAGTGCAGCATCGTTCAAAAGCCAATAGAAAGCTCTCCCAGATTACCACCTCATCTAATGTGTTGACGGTGATTCTATTTGCTGGTACGAATTCTTGTCAGTATTGCTGATTCAATGCCACATTAGGAATCAACGATCCGAAGATGTAGATTTCAGGCTAGGTGAGCAACTACCTGACAAATCCAGGTCTCTGAGATCATTGCAGGCTAATTGAATGACTGGTGTCATCGCTTGGAGCGAGGCGATAGTAAGCCGGTTGTCTCTCAGACATAGCTCCTCCAGACGCGCACATCTGCCTTGCACGCCCTTGTAGGCAAGCGCTTCTACCAGCGCCGATGCTACTTCGAAGAACCCTTCATCTGTCAGTGCTTTACCTGTGACGTCAAGTTCGACCGCAGAATCTCTGAAAGCAGCCTTATATCCAGTATTTGGTGGAATGCGCTTGACCTTACAACATTTTAGCCCTCGCCGTCACAAATCTGAGGCCAAATCTTACCAAGTCTTTGTTCACTATCTGACCCAGCTTCAGACCCTCGACCTTTCGCTAGCATTCCATTAGTGTGCTGTACCCAAGAATGACACACCAGGGAGCCTACGTTCGTGTAGTTGAGCCTTCCCATGTCTGAGCAATTGGATGGACGAGTGCCAGAATGGTGTTTGGTGGTTGGATTTACAGTGTTGAAGGATGTCACAAAAGAGGGTGGGTGCCGATGGCAATAGAGGGAAGCGACATTCAACACCAGGAATAAGGCCACCTACCGTAACGCTTTACTTTCGTTCAAGTAAAACGTCACTTATCTACCTTGATAGCTGCGGCTTGCGCGACAGCCTGAAAGGATTCAAACAATCATCAACGCGACCTAGCCAAAGCTGCAATCCAGCCAAGCCATGCTGAGTACCAAGCAGAATGGTAAGTGCATTGGGCTTCGGTCATCTCAAATGAGGTACTTGTTCCTGAAAGCAAGTAAGCAAGACAATCCAATCCTCTGGCGCAGACCCTCTAAGAACAGTATTGGTACTTGTTGGAGCGAAGGAGCAGATAATGTATCAGCAGAAAGCCCCTTTTCGAGCAATGATATTGAAGGGCTTGGAAGATAGCTCATTGAGGCTCGCTACCTTCATGAGCGATGAGAAATCTCTGCATCGAGCTATTTACGGTAGCATGTCGATAAGCTTGTGAAGAGAGATGTCCACAATGCGTTTCTGGTAAAGCCAGGTCATATGAGGCTTTCTACTCAACCTAGTGGTGCCTAGCAGCGTAGTTTCCGGAAATGCTTCAGCCAATCTATCAAGTAACAGGAGCACCTTGAATAAAGCCAATGGGAGCAGATGCACGCTGTAGAGAGCTTGGGGGAAATTATACTCCACCTCCGATGCTCGCGTCTGTCTGTCAAAACATCACTCATTCCACATCATCATGCTACACCATTCCTGCCTTCCAAATATGCAAATGCAAAGGTTTGGTGATTCCCACAGTCAACACTGGGTACAAATGTTGTCACCAACTCATAAGCCACGGTTGTTGTAAGCACTTTAGAGACTATCTCGCAATCGAACTTCGATTAAGGGCGTCCAGCAGCTCCGGTCTTGTAGACAATGCATCTTTGGCTTCCGAATATGACATCCATTTCCTCCCTCTTTTGTGTTGCTCTGGCCACTTTGCCAGCTCTTTCTCGACGCTGACCTCGTAGAATTGGAACATCGCTTTCGGTGCCTTCGCCGTAAGCTGGCTGGCTGGGCGTTTGTCGGGGATCTTGCCAAGGTCTTTCTGTATCTTGCACTCTATGCCAGCCTCTTCCCAGGCTTCTCGGCGGGCAGCATCCTCCGCAGTTGCTTCATCGGTCTCCCAGCCACCCTTAGGAAGGACCCAGCCGCCGCGGCGCGTAGATTGAATGAGAAGCACCATCTTCTTGTCGCCTGAGAGGGGTACTACACCCGCAACTAATCGTTCACCCTGGGCACCGTATCCTGGATGAGTATCAGTAAACGAATGGTCCACTGTGTCACTACCTTGTCACGTGTGTGCTCCGAGCCCAAGGTAGCGCCGTAGGATTTCGTGTTCAATCAGGTTTTGGGAATGTACATACGCTGGTTATCTCGCCCAGTGCGAGCCGTTGAGGCGAGCTTTTGGGCCATGTCCGAAGGCCGCCGAAGCTCTCGATGACTGGAAGTGAAAGAGCTCTGTCGTATGGGTGGATACGTGGCCGGAGAGCAAGGAGCTGGGCAGCGCAAAGGCTACGCCTGGGCAAGGGAGTAATCAACACTTGATTGATGTGGTAGCTAATGCATCCGGACGGATAGGCTAATGCTTTGGAGGATTGGCTATTGGAACGTGTCGATGGGTGGAAAGGGAAGCTGAGGATGTGTGGACGGTGGCAGCCTTGGAAAGGGTGGTCCTTCAAACCCGTGAAGGACGGGTTTGAGGATGAAGTCTTATCCTTTTCTCAGGATAGAGCGGCATATTTATTGCGTTTGATGAGTCAAGCAGCTACTTCCGATTAGAGTGTAGCCGATTCAGTTTGTGGGTACGGGGTTGAATCGTGGGAGTCGCCGCATCAGTCGAGGAATAAATAGAACTAATCTCCGCCGTTATTCCCCTCAAACCCCCACGTATGTTGTGTTCTAAGTTACCTAGTGCGACAACATAGAATACTAGATATCTCCTATTGCTTCGAATTACCACCTTACAGTCATAAGCATGTGATCGTTGACAGTTCATCCTGACATATCTCATCGTCTATCGGTCTCCGGCTAAGCAGATCGCCTTAGAATACGCCTTTTCTCACCCGGGAGTCCGCCAGAGCCAACACTTGTACTCCCTCCTTCAAGGTCTATGTCTCACAAGCTTATACTGAACGACACTCCTCGTCTAATCGTTCGAAACAACAGGCGCGAGATCTACTACATCTTTATCAAGTTCATGTAACGTTGCGGCGCTGAATGGATTGGTTTTGATCTTTTCCCCACACTATCGAAACTTGCGCTGGCCGGAGTTCGAGTCGAATATGACCAGGCTTCCTCTGGCCCTTCTCGCCTTCTGGAATTTCCACGCATGAAACCAATGCAGGTGTGCATCATCTCTTCCTTCACCAATCTTCCGACTGGATCAAGTTCGACGCTACACCCGCCGCAGCAGGCAGTAGCTGCAGGGACTTTTGCACTTTTCCTATTGAAATCCCGTGCGCTCGAGGCAGTCCGATCCTAATATATTGATTGTTATCGTGTTCCCAGCTCCCTTCAAACAAGGGCTGAATGAAGAACACTAAAGTATTGATGCAAATACTTGTGCAGCGGCTGATTCCTAGGCGCTGCCGTTGACCCCACCAGACGGTTCAGACGGCTTGTGCGCCAAACCTCCTTGCTCTAAGCTTTACTTTACAATACAAACTATTCTCAAGTACGGAAGCCTACTTTAGGATACTATACAAGCTTCAGCTTTCCGAACGAGAGCAGTTTGTTATGCAGGCTTATACGCCTCCCGTGGCCGAAAAACCCTCTTCCTTTCTCACACCGACAGGTAAGCTATACGTGATGCAGGCTGGAGCCCCGTGCGGCTTTGGCTGGCTCAGAATACTCTCTGCTAGCATGTCGGGTCGTTCCAGCCCTCTACAGCGTCGTGTGGTGCATGGCCTCGGGAGATTGATGCTGATAGATATCCTCTAGGATATCGATATTCAACATGTAACTACTGCCACGCAAATCAACGTCAGGCTTCCACCATCTCACCCCCTCCCAGTTGCATTTCATGGCAGCCCGAACCACCTCCACCGCAGTTTATTAGTTGATCTAATGGTCCACTCTAGGTGCCGATGTCGGAGCTCTTTCCAATTCACTGACGCCTTCCCATTATCAAGTGTTGGTCAATCGAGGCTGGCGCCGGTATGGGCCCCTCTCCATCGTGTTCAAGGCTTGCTGAGTATATGTGACTCCCTTTCCTGACATCTACTTTCGTAGGTCAGGCACATACTACTATAAGCCTGATGCCAGCCATTCCTGCTGCGTGCATTATACGATTCGGCTAGTAACATCATACCGGTTCCACTGTTCTCAGCTTACGCTAGAACAGCTTGGATGCAACGACTTTCGACTCGAGGAGGGATCAGCGTCAGGCCGTTAATCGATTCAACAGGCATGTCTTCGGTCAAACCTATAGATCAAATGCCGCAAGGTTCTGCCCAACAGGTCGTGAGTACGTGCTACACAATGGTGGTTCGCTAGCATAACAACTCAAAAATAGCTGATGTCTAACCTCCCATGTGTACACGCTAGCTAAAATCTTCTTGCATTTCAAGGGAGAATAAACGACGGAAGAACCATTTTGATCTGTCTAATGCGGTTCACGAATCCGAATATCAGCAAGTGAAACGGCCTATCGATACTAGAGTCCAAAGGCGAATCGAGCCTGCGCATAAATTCGAGGTTACTCTGGAGCCAGATAAGTTCACGGAGGAAAAGTCTGTCGCCAATCGAGTTTAAGAAGATCCGGTACTGATACTTTACATACAGATTCTCCCTATACAGCAACTATCAGAGGATAGTCCATCACGACGAGCCTTCTGATATCTCGAGAACCGGGTTTAGGAGATTCCTTTGTTCAGGCTTCAAACAAAGTACTCTCACGGTGGACGGCAAGCAAAGGAGGATAGGTTCCTACCATCAGTGCTACCGTTTGGACGGGAAATTGGTCGCTTTAGGGGTCCTCGATCTATTGCCAGAAGTCGTAAGCTCGGTCTACCTCCTGTAAGTACTCTGTTGCTAAAATCAACTTGCCTTGGCTCATTCAATTCTAGTTATCATGAAGATGTCCACGACTGGAACTTTGGTAAACTCAGTGCGCTGCGCGAGATCGCGTTATCGCTTGAGGATGGGTATAGGTATTACTATATGGGTATGTAGCTTCACTACCAACAGCGGGCCCAAACCATGACTCTTGAAGCAGGTTATTACATTCACTCATGCATCAAGATGAGGTATAAAGCGACTTTTCGTACCCAGCAGGTCTTGGGTTAGAGGCCCCTTTCATCACTTTCAAGAGAATACTCACTGATCGTGGGTACAGACCCATTGACCTACACCTGGGATCTCTTAAATGACGATCTGATTCAACGACTTGATTCTCGACCGTGGGTGTCGATGTCTTTGGAAAGGGAATTGGCAATACCTTGCACAGACCTCAACACATTTCTGCAATCAAAGAGTCTTCTCAGCTCCCTTTTCCAAAAAGAGCTCTTGATGGGTCCAGAAAAATTCAAAGCTGCTCTGCAGTACGTTTATGGCCCCGAACAAGATGACATAAAGCAGTCACAGTGTGATGCAACGGTCTTCCAAGCTAGAATGCCCGGGGCAATGACTTTGAAGGAAGTCATCGACCAGATCAACCTCGATCGGTGGCAGTTGAAGCTCGGAAGCAGACTTGTACATCTGGAGGTCAGGCTAGATTTGATTGAACCCTCAAGCATTGGATTGGCTAACGTTGGCTATAGGATCTGATGATGTGGCATAAGGAGGATATCTCTGAGCCAAGTACAGTCAAGTGTCAAGCTGCAGAACTTGCAGCTTGTATCGGGCCCGACCTTGTGAAGGAAATAGCGATGAGTTTCACATTCACGGAAAAGTGACGGAATAGGGCTTGTGCATCCACAGCGTTTGCGTGGGGCTTCCTACCAGTCTTTGATTCCTCTGGCCTTGTCACTATTAGAGAACTACCAGGTAGCACCGATTCACTTTGTCCGTCCAACCCTCATAGCCTCGATGAGGACCTGCAAATGAATAGTTTTGATCTTCAGTGTCCATCGGCAGAAGACCGATAAGGACACATATTAAGGCGTTAAAGCGATTCCGCAGGTATAGAATTCCATCGAGGTAGAGCGGATCTCAGGGCCTACAGCGTGCACTTCGAGACCTCCAAAGAGCTACTCCATTTGTCATTCCACCCTTCCCTCCTAGCGAGTATCACACACTACTGTGCCCAAACACCTCAAAACTCATAGAAGCAACGTTCCTCGTCTTAGAATCACCATAGAATGACACGAACAGGCTATCATGGTGAGTTCAGTTGCTGACAAGCAGGCGGTTCTATCGTGGTTTCCTAGTCCAGCGGCTTCTCAGAACAGGCGCTTTTTACAGATGATTTTGAATCATCGAGTTGGTTCATTCTGATCGGTCTACATTATTCGAACGCTTTGGTTTAGTATGAAACGTACAACTACAACGATGCCTCCAAATTGCTGTCGCTATCGCCGATTCAGCCGCTAGACAGTCTCGGATATTGAAACGACTGCTTCGTATTTCGATATCAATTCTTTAGACGTCGTTGAATGCTTTCTACAGAATGTGTAAGGATGGTGCATCTGACCCTCGAAGACATGATATAAATCTTAGCATGTGTTTGATGACAGCAGCTGGACGGCACTCTATCATTGGCGACTTCGTTTGACGGTATAGATGATGATAACGAAGTAAGGTAATTTATGGATATTCGAAGTATGGCGGGGTACAGAAACGGGCGGCTATCTCAGGAACGCCTTACATAAAGTAGTTCATGATGTCAATATACCTTCTGCTTCGTACAACACTGCAATGGAATCCGTAGATGGTGAAATCATCACTACGCCTAATGACGAGGCAGCCGTGCATTCTGCCCGCAAGAAAGCCTCAAAGCGCTCCGCGTCACCCTCCTCCTTCCGCAAATCCTGCGACCTCTGTCATGAACCCAACGACGTTCTAGTGCGTTGCCAGATTGATGCCACCACGACATGGCGATTCATCTGCCCTAGGAAATGTTGGAAAAATGTTTCAGGTGGTGTGATCGATGGGAGCCTTGAGCATCCATACTACAAATATGGTGGGGTGCGTTACAGCTTCGTTTGTTTTTTGCCTTACTTGAGGTCAACATAAGCCGCGGAGTATCCGACGGGAAAATCTGCACTTTCGGCGTGTTTTGAATTCGTGGCTGAGAGATGAGGCATGCTGACTCTGAAATTACTCAAGATGTGGAAGAACAAGCATGCGCTTGTTAGCGCGAAGAAACCCAAGCATAAGAATAAGGATAGCAGTAACGGGGTGAAGGGACCGACTGTGTCATCAAGAGATGAGGCTGGGATGTGATGGACTGATTATGGGAATGATGGGGGAGAGCCAAGACCATGGGATGGAGCCAATGATTTCAAGCACTGGGTATTAATGACTTTCGAGTTGCAGAACTTCCGAAGCGAGTGGCAGAAGTACATGTCGACTTGCCTTGAGATCCGTAGACGCTTTCAACCACAGTATACCGTACAGACTTCACGTTGACAATTGGATGGAGCCACCACAAGTGACGGGAAGTCACACTTAGCGATGGCTAAACCTATAAAGGCTAGTCTGCAGATCATGTATAACGTATTCCAGAGGGTAATTTGATTACCCCATCACGTTCGCCGTTGCTTGGTGTGATTACTCACCAGCATATGGGAGAAAAACGATCAATAGCGCAAAGAAACGGAGTCCGGACAGCCACATAACGTGCGAAGGCCGCCATCGTTTTCGCGGTTTGATTGTTGTTTTCCGTCGTGGTCCGTCGGCGCCGAATTGCGTATTCGTGTTTGCCGAAGGACATCTGAAGTCGCGACAGCCATGCGTATACGTCACAATACAATGACGCTGGCACATACGTTCTAGGCAACAGTATGAGCGGTAGAAAAGATGATGAGATGATGCAACGGGGTGTGGGCGGAGTTGCTGACAGTGAGGGCTAAACCCAAGGTGGTACACTTTCCGCAGACGTAATACACACATTGCTACGTCAAGAGTGCTCAGTAGGTACTGTGAGTGGGCAGTGTTCACGTACTCGCATTCGCAACCTACGCCGATATAGACATCATAGCTCCTTTTTCATCTCACAAGAAAGATATATAATCCCCTTCTTATCCGTAACATATCTATCAAATTCCACTACACATCCAACCTTTACACTTCCACCAGCAATCAAAGTCAAAGACCAAGTTTTAAACGTTACTCCGTTACTTCTCCATCATGCCGTACGTAAACCACTTTCACTCGGCATCTTCTCCTTTGACATCATGCGAATCCACATCTTTGGCTCAAGCCGTTTCTTCTCATAGATGCGTCAATAAACGGGTATACTAACATCGTCTTCTTTCAGTCAAGGAACCGACGCCTCCCACGCCACCGGCAGCTCCATCGTGCCCCAGAAGCTCCAGGAGATGCTTCCCCAGAAAGTTGAAGAGAAGGTTCCCAACAGTCTCCACGATACAGGGTCTGGAGCAGACACCACGAGCAACGCCGGCGTCAGCCATGCCACAGGTAACAGCGCGGTACCCAAGGCTGCGCAGGAGGCGGTGCCCAAAGGATTGGAAAATGCACTGCCCGAGAAGGTGCACCCCACCACTTAAACGGGGATCTCATTTGGATAGAGGAGACACTCGCTGGTGTATGTAAAGTTGCGAAGATACCTACGCTTGGTATCAGTGAGCACAATATAATGTATAGGAGGAAGATTTAGGAGAAATCACAAATAATGATAACGCTTAGGCAATCAGTTGGTGCTATTATCGCTGCGTGTCAAATATCCGCATATTACCATTGAGCAACACATGTAATGATTACGCAAAAGCCTTTCAGCCCCAAGTATTTATTTCTTAACGCCTTCGTTCTGCCATTTTGATCTCACAAAAATAGGTTCATCAACTGATATGACATTCCACAGCTGATACTTCCCCTTGAACAAATTCGTTCCATGATATCTTGCCATCATTGACGTGAAATCTTCCAGGTAAAGGTCACACATTGGAAATTTCTTTTTCTCGAAAATCTAAATCTCAAGAATCGGTTTTTGGTTATCTTTGCGTTCAATGCCTTGCATAAAATTGTTTATACATCCAAGATTATTAGTGTTGGGTTTACCAAATTAGATCAGTTCACTTTCAGGAATGAAAGACCAATCCAAAAGATGAGGCGTTCTCGACTACCATGTTATCAATAAGCAATGGATGTAATGATCACATGCATCCTGTCCCCTGTTTCAATGTCAATTGACTGCTGTAGCATAGATTCCAAACTAAGGTTTTTCAGTTCTAAGATCCATTTGGGCGAACAGTGGTCCGTTGCTCTGTTTATGCCCTCTCTACCATTATCCAAATTATCATGACTCGTAATATAGATGCCCCTGAATCGATGCCAGTGACTGTCGATGTTAGTTGTAGGTGTGCTGATCATGCCCTGGACGTCTCTTTGACAGTGAATAAAGTCCTCGTTAATACAGCATTCCAGACTTTGGACCCAAATGCGAAGGGGAGGTATTCGTCATCTCCAAGAGGGACTCGACATCTCATACCAGATGCTGTACAGTGCAAAGTCGCCAAATGACAAATATTGGAACCCCTCAATATGGCAGTAGTGGGTGCAGCCACATCTGTCACCAGACTCTACACCGTCATGCAATTAACAACGCAATTGAGCTTTCCCAGCGCTCATATTGTCAAATTTGATGGGTTGATTGGAGTGTATGGTAGCTCGGCAGCTCACAAAAATCGAAACTTAACGAATACTACGTAGTTTTCAATGATTGGAATCAATTTGGGCATGTTGTAGATCTTCTTCGCTTTGAGAACATGGATGCTCAGCTCTATTAGCTTACATGGAAATCGTATCGAAGATACTGCGATGACTGGAATTAGAAATAAAACACTGATCTCGTCGCTGTAAGCACAAATAGATGTTTATAAGATATCTATAATGGTTTGAAGATCAAGGGAGGTATTACGGTTACACCCCCTTTACCTACAATTACACCCCCTAACTACCTACCATTATACCCCCTGACTACCTACAATTATACCCCCCCGTATCAGGTTAGCTCCGCGTTACTATAGTAACGCGGAGCGGAGATCCTACTACTAAAACTTTAGTAATATCTCTAACGCGATTTTTTTTAGATTAGATTAATTATTTATAAAATCTAATAAACCTAAAATAGCCTATTATTATAATCTTTATAATTAAAATGTTTCTAGCTAGCGCGTAATCTAATTAGTTAATATTTAGTAATAATAATATCCCCTAAGTATAGTCTTAAATAGAGATACTACTATCAAGCCCCTTATTAAATATATATACTTTCTCTTACTATATCTAGCTACTACGCGTTAATATTATATATATCCTAGTATCCTACTTAGTTCTTTACTTATAATATAAGGGATAGTTTATATCCTACTATTATAGGTCTAGCGGTCGCCTTAACTAAGGGTAATACTAGCGTAGGGGTAGATAGCTTAAGCTAGGGAGTAGGCTACTTAAGTTATAAAGTATATTATTATTATATTAATAAGGTAAGAAGGCCCTAGCCCCTATTATATCCCCTTAGTATTATTATTAAACCTTCTCTTACCCTTGGTATAAACCTCTACTTTAGTACTAGTAAATTACCTCTAATATCTTCCTCTACTTAGCCTCCTAATATAGGCGTACTTACTCTACCTCTTATAATATAATAGCTTAGAGTACTAACTTAAGAAGAGGGGGTTTTAAAGCTTTAATAAGTAAGGTATTCTTTAATAAGTTTAAATTATAAGGATTCGCTTTAAGTTAACTATTATATAATTAATTCTACGCGTATAAGTAGCTCTTATTAATTATAAGGTCTACTTTTTATATAAGTAATAGCTAGTTCTTAAATAGTAAAGAGTAGGTTAAAGTTATTATTATCTTCTAATATATTTAAATACTCTTATATTAGATAGAAGGTAGGCTTTTTAAATTATTAATAAGGGTAGATATTATAAAGTCTAAGTATATTAGTATTACTAGACTTAGCTATTTAATTTTTAATTTTATAAGTATATAAGAGACTTAATATTATTATAAAGATATTAGTATATTATTATAATATACTAGCTTATATCTTCTCCTATTACTTTAATATAAGTCTAAGGGTAAAGGGGGAGATATAAGTAATAATATTATAAAATATTAATATCTTTACTTTAAAGGGTATATATATCTTTACTAATTTTATATTACCTTTATATTTTACCTTTTACCTATTAAAGAAAGTTCTAATCTTTTTAATAACTACTTTAAAGTTACTTATATTATTTTATTAGTTATAATAGGTTAAATATAAGCTAGGATTTATAATACTTACTTATTAAATAATAGAGCTCTCTCTTTAATATAATATATCTACTTTTAGCTTTTAAACTTATTATATTAAAGAAATATAAAACTTAGTTAATATATACCTTAATAAATTTCCTCTAATATAAATTAATTTATTATTACTTTAAGTAGGTAATAATACTATTATTATAATTATTATACTTATCTTATAAACTATCTTATATATACTTATAATTTATAATAATATATATATAAATAACTACCTACTAGGTAGCTTAAAACTTATTCTAGTCCTCCTTTATATAAAATTTAGCCTTATAATTAGTAAAGATATCTTTATTAATATATTAAATATAAAGTATATTTCGCGATTAAGGGTATAACTTATAAAGAGCTAATATAAGAGCTAATTTATAATTTATAATATTAATTAAAGGATTTAGAATATCTAATAAGAGATATATATTATAATATTATTATATTATTCATATATAATCCTCTACTTCTTCCTTTTTAAGAAAGTAGAAGGTTATATAGAATAATATATTTAATATAATAATTTTAATAATAATAAAGAGGGGGATCTTATATTTATTTATCTTATAAGTATTATCTATTATAAGTACCTCTTAGTTTATTTTTAATATCTTATAATAAGAGGTATATAAAAAGAATAGGTATATAATTTACTCCTTCTAATCCTTTAAATATTTTATATACTAATTATCCTCTTTATATAACTATTAAAGAAGAGCTTATATAGTTATAACTAGCTTAAGACTAACTCTCTTTATATACGCCCTAATACTATAAATATCCTAGGTTATAAAGATAAGATTATCTTTATTATAATTAAGATATAAGGTAGTAATAATTTAACTAAGTTTATCCCTTATTAATATTTACCTTCTAATTTAGTCTTATACTTTTAGAGTTATAATAGTAGCTTAATAAGCTTAATAGCTAACCTACTTTATAATAGAGACTCTTTTAATTTATATAGATTAATTAATTAAGAAAGCTATTAAGGCTATTAAGAATAATAAAGTATTAGGGAGGTAGAAGTATTCCGCTATTACTTAAGCGAAACATATAAAGTAGAGCCGATTCTATATTAGTATACTAGTAAAATGAAAAAAGTAAATAACCTTGTTTACTAGGACCTATTAGTTAACTATAGGTAGTAATAACGTCGGTGGCTATCTATCCTTATATACCTTTACTAATTCACCGGCCTTAGATAAATCCGCGAGGTTATACTATAAATTATCTTTATTATTATAGCTAATCTATTTAACTAAGTACTAAGTCTTTCCTCTTAAATACCTTTTATCTAGTAATCTCTCGATTTTATACTTATCCCTATAAATAGCCCTATCCTTAGGGGTAATAGGTAGAGGCCTATTATTAAAAGTCCTATTATACGGATCTACCCCTTCTACTTTTAACTTAAGTTATACTACTAATACTACTAGCTATATATATATTATAGGAGGTAGCTTAAGCTAATAGACGAGCGATCCTACCTTTTATAAAATCTTAAATAGGCTAGTATATTATTATAAGAGTTTCCTATTAAAGATACTAGGGATCTTATATCCCTTATATAAACGGAGGAAGACTTTATTATTTTCTTTAAATTATAGACTTTTATACTTACTATTATACTAGGATTTTATTATAATATTACTAAAGGCTATTATATCTTCTACCTATTCCTTATAAGTAAGTTATAAGCTATTAAAGGCTTTAATAGGGATATTACTAATTACTAGTATATCTATACTATTATTTACCTTAAAATTATAATAGAGCTCGTTAGGAGTATATTCTATAATAGTAGGAGAGTTATTAAGGTTAGCCTAAATATATAGGAGTATATAATCCTATTAACTCTAGGTATCTAGATAGTATATAAGGTAGAATTATATAGTAATTTCTATAGTCTAATTAATACGCTCGCTCTATCTATTAGTTTATAGATAATATACTATAGATATAAGAAATCTAACTCTAAGGCGCTTAAAGATCTCTTACTAAAAGTCTAATATAAATTAAGGGTCTTAATTACTAATAATACTACGTAGGATACCCTAGTGATATAATAGTAAAGATAAAATTATAACTTAGGCCTACTAGGGGGCTTTTTAAGTATTAATACTAGGTATAAGAAGAACCTTCTTTAAGAACTTATAAGTAATTATTAGTAGGTAATTTATACCTAATAGGGTAGTAGGTAGGGCGACTATAAAGTCTATATAAGGGTACTACGTAATAACATAGCTATTAAGTATTATAAACGGTGCGTATACGTATATATATAGAACTCTCTATTCTTATTAATAATAAGACTAATTACTACCCTTTCCTTTAAGGGGAATTCCCTCCTTTATATATTATAAGTAAAGGGGTAGCGTAGTACTACTATATACTATAAACGCCACGTTAATAGTAGTACTATATTCCTAACTAGTCCTTATAATTATCTCCCTATCTAGGCTCTTAGGCTTTAAGAGTATAAAAGGTTATAGTTTATAAAAGATACTCCCTTAATAATAAAACGTACCTCTAATAAAAGCGTAATAATATAATTAATTATAAGCCTTCTAAGCTAAGCCTTAAGGAATTTATAATTTTATTAAATTATAATAATCGCGGACGCTACTTTTATATATAATCCTTATATTATAATATATTCCCGTTATACTTCCTATTATCCTTTATTAATTTATTATAAAAGTAGCTAGAAGTCTTAGTATTTTAAAGTAAATAGGAAGTTATTACTATTAAGGGTTTATTAAGTACTTAAGATATACCTTCTTTATATAACTTTAATATTATTCTTTTAATTATAATATCTTTATTTTTTATTAATTATATTAAGTCCTTTTTAAGTCTTATTTATATTATTACCCCCTCCGCGCCTTATTATACCTTCTTATACTCCTAGTAGTTATTTTATAAGTAATCCTTAGTAATAAACTCACCCTTACTACTAATTAAAAGAAGACTACTACTACCTCCTCTACTCGCGGTAGTATATAACCTCCCCTACTAAGCTACTCTTAACCTATTCTTATATTATCCCGTATAATATACTTTTATTATACTATATTTTAATCTAAAGAGCCGTAAGTCTAATATTTTTAATTAAGGCTTTACTTACCCCTTTAATAATATAACTTATATACGCGCCTCCCTTAGCTCTACTAGATATAATTATTATAAAGATCTTAATATTAAATATTAATAGGAGATCCCGACTTATACTTACCGCGCTTATACGCGCCTTCTTTAATCCTTAAATATTATAACTACTTTAAACGCCGGCTCTAACCTCCCTTAGCTTACTAGATTCTAGTAAACTTTTAATAGGCTTATTTAATAGTATTATTATTACCTTTACCGCGCCTCCTCTACCCCCGCTACTACCGCGACTCCTACTAGGGTTAACCTAGCTATTACTATTTATATTATAAATACCCTAGAGGGTATTCTTAATATCCTTTATTAATATATATATATTACTCTATCTCCCCTTTTAAAGTACTTTTAAAGCCTTATTAATATATTATAAGAGCGCCTCCCTCTTATTATAAAAGATAAAGAAGAGGATAATAAGGAGGATACTCCTATTATTAGTAGTAGTAATAGTAATAGGCCTAGTACCGCTACTAGTATAATATAGCGGCCCTCTCTTATAACGCCCTTAATAGTCTAGTTATATTAGGTATCTTTTCTTTTTTATTTATAATAATAGAAATTATTTCCCCTCTTATATAATATAAACTTTATACCTTAGGGTAATCCTACTTAAATCTTTCTAATATATCTAGTATATTAACTAAGTCCCGCTTATATAACTATTAATTATAATTATAAGACTAACCCTTCTACTTTATTAAATATTAAGGTTTATTATAAGAGATTTTATAGTTAAGAATAGCTTTAACCTCCTATTTATCTTTATTATTTATAAGCTCTATTTATATAACTTTTATAATACTCTTACTATTACCCTAATATAACTTTATAAGTAAGATATAAAAGATATTGTATATATAAAAGGTATTAGGTAGTTATAACCTATACGCCTAACTACTAATATAATTAAAGACCTTAAAAGGCCCTAGATAATATTATAATAATTTCTTAGTTACTTATATTAATCTAATATACTTTATATTTAATAAGATATAATTACTTATATTATATTATCTTAGCTTTTACTATTTATTTATATACTCCGCTTATATAGCTTATACTTAATATGAGTACTACTCTAAACCTTCCCTTTATTTCTAAAGTAATTTAACCCTTTCTTATATTAATAGGACTTCTCCTAATAGTAGCTCTAAAAGCTTTATATCTAGCTTAGGTAAGTAGTTATAAAGTGCCTTATATAGAGGTAACCTAGTACTAGTATACTTTATATAATTATATATAAACTTTACTAGATAAAGTAACTCTACTTAATTATCTTATCTCTAGGTAGAATAATAGCGTAGATACTACTTAAGCGTACTATTCTATCTCTCCATTTAACTATCTATTTAAGGGTAAAAAGTAGTATTAAGCTTTCTTTTTATATTAGTATAATAATATATAGCTATCTAGAAGCTACTTATAAATACTATCCCTTAATTACTAATAATACCCTCTAGCTAATTAAACCTTAAAAAGATTTTATAGTATAATAGGTTAGTAACGCTAATAGTATTAACTATCTTTATAATAAGTAAATACCTAGCTACCTTAATATAGTAGTCTATAAGTACTAAGATCGCGTTATAGACGCTACCCTTTTATTTACTTAGAGGGAGATCTATAATGAAATCTATTATAATTTCCTAAAAAGGTCTTATAGGTATTAGTAATAGTAATAGTATATTATAAATAGCGTATCTACGCGGCTTTATTAATTAGTAGGTTAAGTATTGTTATATATAATTATAAATATCTTATCCTATTAATTTTTAATAGAACTTCCGCTTAATAAGCTCCTACGTACGCTTCTATAAGTAGTAGCTAGTATAAGGGTTATTATAATAAAGCTTTAAGATTTCTTATTTAATTACTTTATTACTAGGTATAAAAACTACGCCGCCCTTATAAAGGACCCCTATCTTATCTATTAATAGAGATACGTTAGCGGTCTTTTTATAGCCCTAGGACTTTAATAATTATTTCTTATTATAAATATCCTTATCTCTCTCTTAGAGATATTAGAGTATCTCTAATATTAAGTTATTATACTTATTTTATATATACTCTATTATTAATATAGTTATAATATACCTTCTAGGTACTATTTAATTAATATTAAACTATCTTATAATAGGGTTTAGGCTATTACCTACGCTGCTCTACGTCCTTAAGAGCGCGTTACTCTCCCCTATTTTTAGGGTATAAGGCTTTCTAAGCCCTATCTCTAACCTTTTACGCTATTTATAACTACGGGCCTTATTATCTTATAAACCTTTATAAATATTATATATATAATACTTATTAAAAGGAATATACCTAATATTCTTTAACTTATTTTATAATATTAATAGATAAGTATCTTCTTTATCTATTACTAGTATATAGTCTAGTTACCTTAATAGGGCGTTAGCTAGGTTCTTAGTACCCGTATAATAGTATATCTTAAAGTTATATACTATAAGCTTTATTACCTAATATACTTATCTCCTTATTAATAATAATATTATCTAGAAATACCTTAAGTTATTATAATTAATAATTACTATAATTAGGTATAAGCTACCTTCTAAGAAGTACCTTTATACCTAGAATACCTTAACTATTATAAGTAGTTCCTAGTCGTAGGTCTTATATCTAGTTTCCGCTAAATATAACTTATAAGAGTAGAAGGTAATAGGATACTATTCTACTTCTACCCCTTTAGCGCTAATTAGGAACTTTTATAATAAAATAGTTATAATAGCTAGAATTAAAGTATTAGTCTCTAGTTAGATTTCTCTTATAAGGTTAAAATATATAAGTAATAGCGCCTTTTAAAAGAGTCGCTTTAACTACTTAAACGCCGCTTTTATAATATTACTTAATATTAACTTTCTATTTTTAATATATAAATAATTATTTTTTAAATAGTCTATTAACGCCGCGGTTATAAAGGAATAGTACTTAATAAAATAATAGTAAAAATTAGTAAATCCTAAAAAGATCTAAATATCCTTAATACTCCTAGGTTCTAGCTATTCTATTATAGTATCTACTCTATATAGATCTATATATACGCCGTTATAACTAATAATAAAGCTAAGGAATTCTACTTCTACTACTATAAATGTATATTTCTTTAAGCTAATATAAAGTTTAAATTTATAAAGATATTATAATACTACCTTTATAACTCTAATATAAGACTTTTTATCCTAAGAGTAAATAAGGATATTATCTAAATAAATAATATATATAATATTAAGTAGTCCTACTAGAGCTTTATTAATATATACTTAGAATAAGGTAGGTATATTAATAAGTCTAAAAGGTATAATTATATATTTAAAATAGCTGTACTTTATATAAAACGTAGTCTTCTATTTATTACCCTTTCTTATCTATAAGTAATAATATATATCCTTAAGATCTAACTTAGTTAAGTACTTAATACTAATTAATCTTATTAATATTTTATTAATTAATAGAAGTAGATAGTAGTTTTTAATTATAATCTTATTAAGCGCCTTATAATTAATATATAAGTATAATATTCTATCCTTTTTTAGTATAAAAAGAATTAGTATACCTACTAAACTTATAAAATAATAAATCTATCCCTTTTTTAAAGCCTACTTAAGGTACTCCCTTAATACGCGTAACTCTTTCTCTAATAGGTTATAAAGTAGGTTAAAGGGAGGTTCTTTATTCTCCTTTATATTAATCGCGTAATTATAATATATATAGTTTAATAACACCCTAGTATTCTTAGTTAAAAAGACGTCTTAAAATTCCTAAAATTTTAAAGGGAGCTTAACTTTAGGTAGTAGGCTTTTATCGCCTACTCCTAAGCACGCCGTAATAAATATAACGCTATTAAGCTACTCCTCTAGGGCTTTAATAGTATTAAAGTACTCCTTAATATTACTTTTCTTAATAGGGAATTATTAATTCTATATAGGCTAATCTACTTAGGGATTTTATTCTTCTAATTATAAATACTTAAGGTAGAAGTTATAGTTAAGATTTACTATTATATAAAAGACGCCCTTATAATATTATATAATACTATTAAAATTAATAAGTTTAATTCCTTTTATATAAGAACCTAGTAATAATATTAAGTTCCTAACTCTATTATATAGGGTATTACTAGAGCTTAGGTCTATTTCCTAATCCTATTCCTTTATTAAGCGTACGTTAATATAATTAATATCTACTTTAGAGTTAATTAATATAGTAAATTCTCTTTATAAGCTCTTAAGCTCTATTTATATTATAATAATAAGTCGCCGTATCTACTTCTTCCCTTATACTATAATAGTAGATGTAATTATAGTACTTAGGGGTTTTTTAAATTTAAGCCTCTCTTAACTAGCTTATTATTAGATATCTTATTAGCCGTAGGCTTATTAATTATAGTACTTATAACTATTAATTTTACGCTCTAGTAATCCTTAGCTATATATTTCTTCTTTTAATAATTATAATACTTAATAGTAGAGAGGTTAGGCTTAGGCCTTTAAGGAAGGTATAATAACGCCCTAATACTACCCCGCCCTTCTTACTTTATATATAGGCTATTATCTCTTTACCCTTAGAAATTTCCTCTTCCTCTTTAAGGATATTAACCCTTAATAGGAGTATTAAGCCTTTAATCTTTACGTATAAGTAGTATTATATAAAGCTCTAATTAGGTTACTAACGCGATAAGAGTATCCCTTATCTCTAGGATATTAAGTTATATTATAAGTCGGTTATAAAGATCCTTATATAACTTATTTAGAAGGTTATTATAAAGTATATACTCTATTAATAGCTCGAGTTATCTTTCTAACTTAGTAAGGTAATTTATAAAGTCTATAATCTTTTAGTATTCCTTTTACTTAGCTTCTAAGTAGCGCTTACTAGTTATTAGATATTAATTTTAAGGATCTTTTATTTAATCTATTAAGAAACTATTAAAGTATTCCTAGGACTATTTATCCTTTAATATATCCTTTATATACTTACGCTACGTAGCTTTAAGGTCTAGGGCTATATATTATAACGCGTATTAGATTTTTATAAAGTTATTAAAAAAATAGGTTATACTTATTTTAATTATATTAACTATATTATTAAATTATTCTTAATATTTTTATACTAACTTCCCGTTATATATACGTAGGTCCTATAGCCTAAGAATATAAGTTCTATATTAAGGACGCTTTAATTCTAATTCTTCTATTAATAATAGGTAATATTAATAACCTACTTAAGCGGCGTTATTAATATATATTTCCTACTCTAACTCTTATAAATATTATTATAAATCTTATATCTACTACCTCTTAAAGACTTCTTCTTTAAGTTCTTATATCCTTTATAATAGTACTTCTTAGGTTTTAGGTAGCAGGGACTAGGTTTATATGCCTAGTAGCTACCCCTAGATAGTTAGTTATAATCGCGATATATCTATTATTAATTTATTAACTAATTCTTAAGACTCGCTTTCTTTATAAGCTTAATCCCTTATATTTAGGCGGGTTATCTACGCCGGTTAACTAACCTTTTTACCTTACGCCCGTAATAACCCTTCTCTACTTATCTTATTAATAGTCGGGCTACTACCCTTAAATAGGGTTAAGTAATTAAAATATAAGGGTACTATATAATAATATAGCTATTAAGTATTATAAACGGTACGTGTACGTATATATATAAAACTCTCTATTCTTATTAATAATAAGACTAATTACTACCCTTTCCTTCGGGGGGAATTCCCTCCTCTATATACTATAGGTAAAGGGGTAGCGTAGTACTACTACGTACTATAAACGCCACGTCGATAGTAGTACCGTATTCCTAACTAGTCCTTACAGTCTATTATAATTATATAAAATAGTATAAGCGGTATTAGTATAAGGACCTATTCCCTATATAATAGATATCTTCTTATTTAATTAAGTTAGTACTAAGGGTAGTAGCTAATATAAGCTTAGAGGTTCTTAGCTAGATATCTAATATATATTATATAAGAAAGTTAGTTATAATATCTATAATAACTACTATAGTTAGAAAAGTTATAAGCTTATTTAAATAATTCTTTCTCTATAGTAGGAGGAATATATAATTATTACCTTATCTCGCTATTAATATAAAAAATAAGCTTATCCCTAAGAATAAATAATATCCTAGGTTTACTATATTCCCTACCTATATTACTATTTACGGGAGTCTTTAGTATATTAAAGATCTTTTACTATTACTTGTTATTTTAATAGCCCGTCTATAATTAAGATTTAAAATCCTCCGTTATTTCTATATTCGTCGTATAGTAGATAGTAAGGCTATTAAAGTCTTTAGTATTATAGAAAAGACTACTAGAGGATATAAGGAGAATATTAAGAATCCTATCTAATAAATTAGCTATTTTAATCCTATTTATAGTTATATTTATAGTTATATAGAGCCTAGATAGCGTATTAGGTATTATATTTAATTTACTAGATTTATAATATAATTCTAAATTAAATAAAGAAAGGTACTAAGAAGTTTATATAAGCCAGAGATTTAATTTATCTATACTTATAGTCCTTAATATTAATTATTTTAATATTAGGATTATAGTAGAATAATTAGTATAGACGATTATAAGCGGTTATAGATTTAATTTAATTATATACTAAACCTTCCTATTAATTAATTAATAAGTTATACTTATATCTATCTAAACTATTAACAGAGAATTATAAGGGCTTATAAGTATATTATAGTTACTATTATAGTAGCTAACTTATAAGGAAAACTATATACTTATACCTTATAAAGGCCTAGGTAAAAACCCTTATTATTTTTATTTCTTTATAATTTCTAATTTATTTCTCTTTATATTATATTTAGTTCTTTATACTTAATACTTATATTTATTACTTTATTATCCTAGCTCCCTAGGGCTAGATTATATATTATAATAGCGGGTATTATTCTAATAATAAGGACTTATACCTTAGTTTAATCCTAATATAATTATATTATTATAAGTAAGAACTAGCTTAATATCTTAGTTTAAATTATTTATCTTATTACCTACTTTACTCCCTTTATATTTATAAGTATCTTATAAGTATTTAATATCTTTAAGGTATCCCTTAGCTCCTAGTAGTAGTTATAAAACCTAGGGTAGTTAATAAGGATATATCTTATATCCTACTTATACTAGTTATATTTATAACTTATAAATATAAAGCTAGGGACTTTATATTAGTATAAAAAGGTAGCTAGCCCTATCCTCCTTAACCTTATTTATATAAGGGCGGAGCTCTCTACCTTTTAAAGGCCTTTATAAAGGGCCCTCCTATTAATTTATAAGCCTTTAAGCTAGGTAGGGGGATAATCCCTAGCCCTTAATCCTATCTAGTATTCTCCTTATATTACCTCTTAGGAGGACTTTTATTAATAATATATCTTCTTCTTAATTCCTTAAAGATATTAAGTTACCTCCTTAATTATAACCGCGTTCTAATTATCTAAGTATAAGGAGTATAAAACCTACTTATTCTTCTCCTTTATAAGGGACTCTACTACCTTTCTCCTCTTCCTTCTTTTAGCCTTAAGCTTCCTCTAGATATAACTATTCCCTATTACTATTATTAGGTAAATTCCTTTTAATATATATTAATAGAGAATTAAGTAGTTTAATATTAATTATATAAGAGCTATCCCTACCTCTACCTTTAATATTTATATTAAAGTAGCTTTATATACCCCTAATATATATCTTAAATAGCTATTTTAAATAATTTCAAGATTCTTTATATATACCTTCTTTACTTCCCTTAGGCCTTATAATATATATTATATAATAGATATATAAGTTATTACTAACTTTATTATTATATTATATATCCTCCTAGCTTTATTAAAGGTAGCTCTTTATATTAATATTAATATTATAAAAAGGGCTAGGCTCTAAGTAATAAGCTTTACTTATACCCTCTTTAAGTATAAGTCCTATTCTAATTTACTATTAATATATAATCTTAAGACTTAGATCTCTACTTAAGGTTTTATTATTATACACCTTAAATTAACTATTATACTTATATTAAAGTAGTAGGGGTAATAGGTAAAATAAATTAACTTATACTTCTAGGGGGTAAAGCCTACTTTATATATTAAAGCCTATTTAAGGTAGATCTTATATATTAATTCTAAGGTTTTATAATTTCCTTTTATAATTTTCTTATATATTAATAGATAGATATTATTTATAAACCCTTTAACTTATAATTATAACTTAATAGTTATATACTCCTTAATAAGTAGTATATTAAAGAATAGGAAGAGGATAAAAGAGATTACTAACCCCTAGAGAATCCCTATTTTTATTAGTTCTATTCTACTTATTATCTTTTTAATAGTAATAGATAAAGACTTCCCCTTTAAAAAACTTTCTATCTAGCTTATAATATAATAGGGGATCCTCTTTCCCTTAAGGTTATAAATAAGTCTTTAATAAGAGATATTATTAAAAGCTCTTATAATATTTAATAAAAAAAGGCTAATTATATTAATCTTATTATAATCTTATATTATATATACTACCTTTATAATAGTCTTTAATATTATCTTTATTAACCTCTTCCTTTATACCCCTATTTATTTTTAAGGGAGGAGGCTTTAGCTCTTAGTATAATTATTAAGTTACTTTATAACTATTAATTTTAAAGCCTTCTTAAGGGTACTTAATAATATTATTAGATAATATACCTTAAGTATTATATAATCTTCCTTCTTTAAGATAATTATATTAGCCTTCTTAAATCCCTTTAAGTAATAGCTAAGGGAGAAGTATATATTAAATAAGTAGGTAAGCTCCTTAAAGAGCTTATCTACTATTAACTTAAGAAATTAATTTAAGATCTTATTAATCCCTAAGGCTTTATTCTACTTTAATTTATAAATAGCTTATTAGACCTCCTTATATATTACCTTATTATTAAGGTCTATTAATAGTAATAAGTACTCTACCCTCTTAATATTATTTAAATTAACTTATAAAGGGGGTAGGAAGAATATTACTTATAAGACCTCTACTTTCTCTTTAAAGGTCTTAGCTACCCTATCCCTATTATCCCTTCTTAAAAGGGGAAACTTAGGGAGGGGTTATAATAATAAATTATTATTTCTTACCTACTTAATAAGACCTTATATACTCTTTTATAATTTAATAATATTATAAACCTTCCTTTTAAAGTTAATTACCTTCTCTATTTATAATATCCTATCTCTCTCTTTAATAGTTATATTCTTAGCTCCCTTTATAATAGTATCCCTACTTTATTAGAATACTTTTATACTTCTTATAATATTTTTTATAATAAGCTAGTACTTTAAGTTTTAAAAGGTTCTCCCCCTACCCTTAAGCTTTACCTAGGGGACTATCTCTTCTATTATCCCCTTTAAACCCTATTAAAGTTATAAGAGATAGTTATCTATTTAATTTATAATCTTTAATAGCTTAAGGCCTAGTTTCTAGCTTAATATATAAGCCCTATTCTTAATCTCTCCTAAGTCTACTATTTTTTATAATCTCTTAGGTATATATTATTATTCCTCTACCCTTAAGTTAAGCTCTATATATATAGGAAGGTAGTTAGAGTTAAATTATAACCTAAGGTATACTTAATAGGCTTATACCACGTTAAAGAGCCTAAGTATAATAAAAACTAGGTTAATTATACTTTCTAACCCTCTTACCCTCTAAATAACTATTCTATCTAGTAGAACTAGGTCTATTTTATTATTAGATATAATTCCTACTAGTTAGTCTACTTTAAAGTAGTATAAAAAATATCTTAGATTATTTTAATTAGGGTAATAGAGGTTAAAATCTCTTATAATAATATATTCCCTAGGGTAGCTAACCTTTTCCTCTATTATTTAAAGGCTTAATAAATTTTTACTTATTAATAGTAATAAGCTTAAGTTATATATATTATATATCTAGAGACGTACTAGGTATTCCCCCTCCTCTTAAGTATAAATTTAGAGCTTAAGGGTATTAATATCTTTTATAAAGAATTCTATATCCTAGCTATCTATTTAAAGTCTTTTATTAATATAGAAATATACTTATATACCTTATTCTACTTTATATACTAGAAAGAACGCCTTAAAGCTAAGGTTATATAATAAATAGTTCCTAGTATTATAATATAGTTCCTAGATTATTAAGATATCTATATCTTAAATAACTCTATCTTTTAATAAGGCTATTATTATACCTATTTTACCCCTAATATTATATTATAATATCTTTAAGGTTAATATATTAGATATTTAGGCTTAAGGTATTACTACCTTCCTCCTATATATCTATTTCTCCTAGGGTAGCCTACTTACCTTCCCTAGCTAAGTAGGTAAGGCTACTTATTATTATTTTTATAAGTAGCTTATTAATACTATTTAATAACTCCTTATTACTACTTATTATTATCTTTAATATTTTCTAGCCTAGCTCCTTTATTAGAAGCCTCTTAAAGATAGGTAGTCTCCCTAGCTTATACCTAGGTCTTTATAATCCTAACTACTCCCTACTACCTAATATATTATATATTACTTAATTAGTTATAACCTTCCTTTTTTTCTTTACTCTTATAATTATAAATCCTTTAATATCTATTATTACTATTATATACTCCTATTTAATCTTATAAAATAAGGTCTTATTCGCGACCTATTATTTAATATATTATCTCTCCTTAGCCTTTATTAGGTATTTATTAGACTAGGAGGAGTAACCTTATTATTTATATATAATATACCTTTATAAGGTATTTATAACCTTTACTTTATACTCTATTATATTATAACCCTAATTATAGTTAATATATTATATATTATTAAGGTAGTTATAATATATATATTTATATAACTAGTATTTAAAGTGTTATATTAATTTAACCCTTTATTTATATTACTTTATAAGTTTTATTTCTCCTACCTCTATTAAACCCTTTTTAATTAAATTATCTACTATTATTAATAATATAATATTTATTATAAAGGAGGAGTAGTCTTTTTTAGATATATATATACCTATTAACTACCTCCCTTTTATTATATTTAAATTAAGGTAAAGAGCTCTATTTTCTTATTAGATCTTCTCTTTAATTACCTATTAATTTTTTATATTAAAGATAAATACTTATACCTTATATATTATTATATTAAATAATTTCTTAACTATTATTATAAAGTAATATATTATATTTACTTATAATTATTCCCTCTTTAATACCTCCCTTACTTTTATTAAAATAATTTATAATAGTATATCCCTACTCTTTATTTAATTTATTATTATAATTTCTAATATATATTTATAACTAGAGGCTTAGAATATTATAATTAGCCTCTTATCTATTACTCTTACTATTACTTCCCTTTCCTTTTTATCTTTTAATACTATTAATATCTATTAAACCCTTCTAGCCTTAGCTACCTTTAATATCTATATATATAACCCTTATAAGGGGGGTAATAGTATATTCCTTATAAAGGGGTTCTCTTAGCTTTATTAGCCTTATAAGGAGCCTTATCTTATTAGGGTATTAATCTAACTAATAGTCCTAGGCCTATTAAGGTCTTATACTCTCTCCTTATATTCTCCCCCTTTTTATTAGAGTTTTTTAATATATATTTATATTAAGTTAATATTTATTATTAAAATCCTCTATTTAAACGCGTTTAAGTCTTTAAATTATATATTCTTAATAGCTTTAAAGGCTACTATTATTATAATAGCCTAGCTACTTAATTTATTTATAATTCTTATAATATATATATATATTATAATCTAAGTATTATTATATTTATTAAGCTTATAAGTAGAGTAAAGGCCCTTATAACCTCTACCCTAACGCGTAGCTCTTTATACTCTCCTCCCTCTCTAGCTCTACTACCTCTACCCCTAGTAATCCCCTATTTAGGGCTAGGGCGCCCTACTACTCTACTACTCCCCTCTTATACGCGTTTCTTAAATACTTTACTACCTAATACTTACGCGTTTAAGCTATCCTCTACTATTTAATTTAAGGTTAATATATATCAAACCTTCCTAATAACTTATATAATACTAGTAATTTCTAATTTAGTAGGCTAATAGTTCTTCTCTATATTATTAAGATAGTAGCTAAAAAATATAATAGGCTATATATTAGTCCTTATAAAAGGCTTTAATAATTATATAGGATCTCCCTTTATATAGTATATAATATCTGTAAATCCTACTACCTTTAAGGTATCTAGATCTATATATAAAACCCTATTATAATTATAATAAATAAGAAATTAGGGAGTCCTAAAAGCCTCCTATAAATCCTAAAAAGCGCTAAGCTCCTCTTATATAGGCTTATAGAAAATTACCCTAATTACCTTTCTTTTTTATATATAACCTTTTATACTTATACTAAGGCCCTTATTAAAGACTACCTTTCTCTTTTATAAGGGGTCTACCCTTTATATATATCTCTTAATTAATAAACGGAGTTAACTAGTTAGTCTAAGAAATATTTCTAGGTTAGCTAAGTTCTATAGAAATTATAGTAAGGTAATAGCCGCGATTTTCTCTTTTATTATAAATATCCTTAAGCTGTTAATATACTAGCCTAGTAGGGTAATAGAGGGGTAGCTAATATATAACTTTAATAGTAATAGGCTTATACACTTCTTCTAGAATAGATTAAAGACCTTATATAAATATTTAATATATTTTTATAAGGTATATAAGTAGATAATAATATTATTAATATAGGCTTTAATAAACGCTTAGTATTACTAGAGAATAGTATTAATCTAGTACTAGATATATAGAGGCGAGCCCTTATAACTTATAAGGGCTATTAAAGACTACTCCTAGCTATAATAGCTTATAATAGTAAGCTTATAATAATCCTTAACCTAGATATAGAATTAATAGAACTATCCTATAATATTAATAACTATAATATATTAATAACCCTATACTAATACTATAATATTAACTTATAAGGGGAGCGGATATATATTATTCTCTATAATTTTATTAAGCTCCTATATATTAATTATAATATAACCTTTTTACCTAGTAGAAGTATTACGCTAAACTATAAAGTAGGGATAGTTAAATAGGGTAGGCTAATTAGCTTATATAAGTTTTCCCTAGGCTTAAAGCTTATTAAAGGTTTTATTAATAATATCTTTATCCTTTTACTTAAGAGGATATACTTATATAGGCTTAAATAATATATTTAATTTTAATAGAATTAATATCTATTACTCCTTAGGGATATTAACCGTGCTTCTACTATTTATAAAAAGATCTTAGTAGGAATTAATAATATTTACTAGCTAATCCGCGATATATAATTCTCTATAGATCCTAACTCTATTCTTAAGCGTATTCTTAAGACTATAATTAATAATAGTACTTAATTCTAAGGAAAGAGCCTAATTAATAGATACTATAGATATAGTAGAGGTTATAGAAGCCTCCTTATTAACTATAGTTAATAAGGATATAGTAGATATAGCTAATATAGTAGCTAATATAGTAATTTTAGCCTATTTACCCTTCTAACTATTATACTAACTACTAGTTATAAGGCTAGAATAATAAGTATTAACTATAAAATATCTATTATAGTTAAACTCTTCTATAGTACCTAATCTTACCTTCCTAGAAATAAAGATATCCTTATTAGTATTATCTTTAATAAAGACCTTTTTAAGAGAAGTATTAATAATATAAGTAAATATATTACTAGCGTATCTAAGATTAAGATTATAAGAAGGTTTAAAGAGTAGGTCTTAATTATCTAGTAAAGTCCTATTAAAGATAATAGCTACTAAGGCGGTAGTCTTTATAAGAATTAAGAATTTTTTCTTATTCTTAATTACTTATTTTACTAGTAAAGAGTAAATTTAAGTACTTATTAGGATTTTAATATTTTAATAGCTATTAATAGTAATTTATTACTTTATAAAATCTAATACTATAGCTTCTAGAGTAAGAATATTAGCTCTTATAAGTATTTTAGCTTTAAGATTATCTATAATATAAATTTCCCTAGTAATACTTATAACTATAAGCTTATTATTATTAATAGAGCCTTAAAGAAAGAAAGTTATAATAGCGAATTTATTAGAATAATAAATTTTAGACCTAAGACCCCTAATAGGAATACTAGTAGGTATAGTTTTAATTTCTATACTTATAAGGATAAAAGTTAAATCTATAATTAATATTATATATCCTAGATTAGAATAGACTTTAATATCTTTACTATTAATAGTCTACCTAATAGCTGTAATAGTATAGTAATAGTTCTTAAAAGTATAACCTATCCCTTATACGCCTACCGCTAATAAAATAATTATAGTAGGATCCCCCGTAGAATAACTTACTAAGTTAGTATTTACTAGAGTATTTATAACTAGTAGATTAACTATAGAAGGCTTTAAGATAACTATAGAAGGCTTTAGTAAGGTAGCCTTCTAATATTAGTTATAAAGATAATTAAAGAGTTTATTTTTTAATAGGAATCTTAGTTAGTAGTAATAACATTTATAATCTAATAAAGGAATAGCTATAAAGAAATAGTTTTTATAGTTATTCCTAAAGCTATTATCTAGTTTAATATCTTCCGTTATAGATACTTAATAATATTATAAGGTTTCTTCCTAGAATAGTTTATAAGAACCTTCCTAGTAGAAATCGGATGGCTTATAAGTAAAATCCTAGTATAGACCTTCCTATTTATAACCTTAAGGGCTTTAAGAAGGCTATCCCTTAGAGGCTTCCTTAGTAGCGGCCTAGTAGACTTATAGAGGTCTTAGAGGCTATCGCTATTATTCCCCTTATAGTCTAAAGGGAAAGTAATTTCCTTAATTCTAATTCTAGTTTTAATTTTAATTCCCCTAGTATTAAAGACCTTATTAGGGTTACCTATTAAATAAATTAGACCTATTTAGTAGGGCTAGTACTATTATTTAAAGTCTTATTAGTTATACTAGGAGGGTATAGATATTTACGCCTTAATTACCCTAATTTTAATAGCCTTAGTAGGGTTAATAGCCTAGTAGAGGCTTCTAGTACTAATTATTATAGTGAGTATTATTATTATTTCATAACTATAGTTAAGAAGGTAGTAACTACTAGGAAGGCTATTAAGATTAAGACTAAAATAGAGATTAAAATTAAGACTAAGAAGGTTAAAATAGAGATTAATACCTACTACGCTATTTTTACTAAGATAGCTAATAAGATTTTAAGTATTAAGATATATAATTCTACTATTAATACTTCTTATAGTCTAATAAGGTAAGGAACTTATTATAGTTAATATTATTACTAGGTTTAGGAATATTATACTAGAATTCTATATTAAGACTATACTAGATAAGAAGAATATAATCCTTTATTACCTTAATCTCTAAATCCTTAGCTACTCTTATAATAGTTTAAGAGTACACCTAAGGCTCTCTCTATTAAGAAGTATCTTATATAGTATACTTCTTATAGATTAGCGTACTTATACTAATATAATATAGGGCCTTCTACTATTATATTAATAGATAATACTATTTATTAATACTATAAGTAATAAGATATTTATTACCTTCTCTAAGCTTAGTAGTATACTATCCCTAGGTAGTTCCTTAGAGATATAGTTAAAGATTTATATAGATAATAGTATTACCCCTTACTTAAATAATATCCTTAATATAATCTATAAATATATAAATATCGCGGAAATAGGTAGTCTTACCGGTATATTTAATATTAGAGGCGGTATCTATAGATTTATTATTATAGAAGGGATTAAAATACCTAATATTATTAGGATTAAAGCGGGGAGTACTATTATTATAAGGTACTCTAGGAGGTATACTAGGATCTACTAGTCCTAACGCTAGTGGTAGGGCTAGTAGTATAATACTAGTAATTATTTCTTATAACTTAGTATACTAAGCCTTAGTAAAACCTATATTCTTACCTATAGCTAGATATTATACTAGTCTAATAGGCTATATTTATATAACTTCTTTAGTAGAAGTCCTATAAGTTATAAGATTAGTACTAAAATTTAGTAGCGTAATACTTAGTATTACTAAGGGTAACTCGATATTAAACGGAGTAAGAGTAGAAGATATAGTAGTAGGTATTTGAACTAATAAGAATCTCTTAGGACTATTCCTAGTTAATAGTAGCTAATACTTTATAAAATATAATAAGAGTTATAGGAGACTTTAGTAATACTTAGTACTCTTAATAAAATATTTAACCGCCTTTTAAAAGGCGGGGCTATTAGTAGCCTAATTAAATAGATAGAAGGGTAGTTCTACTAAGGTAGCACGTTAATTACTTAACTTAGGGATTCCTAGTTATAGGGACGCTTATAATAAGTAATAATATAGTTAATATAATATCTAATAGTCTCTAGTACCTTATAAATATATACTTTACTAGTATCCTAGATAAACTTATAGATTTAATTTACTAATATAATAAGATAATAATTAAGGGGTAGTAGTAATTAAGCTACCTTAATAGCTTCCTTTTAGAGAAAGGCTTCTTAGATCTTAGGGAAGAAGCCCTAGAAAAGTAATATACTTATATAGAATTTAATAAAAGAGGCTGCTAAAGCCTTTAATAGTAAGCTAAAATAGTATAAGGGTATACCTAAGTATAGTAGTAGAGTATACTATTAGGGCTCGTCGCTATTATATTAGATAGTAATAAATAGAGATAGATTAGTTACGGAGAAATAGGCTTCTCTATATTACTAGAGGACTTTAGGGATTATTAGTATTATAAGGGTAGCTTTAATATTTTTAGTAGTTTAAGATAATTAATTAGTATTATAAAGCCTTTTATATAGTATTACTACTATATTAACAGGGACTCTTTTAATTTATATAGATTAATTAATTAAAAAAACTATTAAGGCTATTAAGAATAATAAAGTATTAGGAAGGCGGAAGTATTCCGCTATTACTTAAGCGAAACGTATAAAGTAGAGCCGATTCTATATTACTTTATACTAGGATAATTATAAGATAAGTTCTCTACCTTAAGAGACTAAGTATTTATAATCTAATTATATATTACTATAGCCTTAAAGGGATAGTTAATAATTTAAAAGGTAAAATATAATTATTTCTACCCCCTTAGTACCTTCTCTTTCCCCCCCTAGTTATAAAAATACTAGGCTTTTTACTTTACCCCCTTTTTATTAACTTTAGTCCTTTAAATTCTAACCGCGTAGTTATATAATTTTATAAACTTATTAATTTATACTTTTATTACCTTAAGAGAGGTGTCTAATAGACTATTTAGAGGTAGATTTATAAGGAATAGTATATTATTAATTAGAGTAGGGGAGTTAGGAAATAATAAGTAGCTAGAAATATTAGAAGTACGCGTTATAAGAGGTATTATTATAATAATATAGAGCTAACCTAATACAGGGGGGTATAGTTATAGGTATTTAGGGGGTATAATGGTAGGTAGTTAGAGGGTGTAATTATAGGTAAAGGGGGTGTAACCGTAATATCTCCCAAGATCAATTGAGTACACATAGCCGCCGAGCCGCAATTGTCGCCATCCGCCGAATGACGCACCTCGGCAGATCTCTAGAATAACTTGAGCTAAGTTGGAGTATTTTGGTGCATGAGCTCCTGTCGGTAAAGTTTACGGTCACCATCCCATAATTACAGCATGATCCAACGGAATCTGTTACGTCAATCGCGAATGCTATGTTCGAGATCTTATCAACCATCACAGAGCGTAATATCAAGATCTTTTCATCGACCCGTGCGAATACCTGCACTACGGACGAACATAGCTCCAAGATGCTACTCGACAACGACTGAGACGGATGGCGACGCAAGGATCGAGGGGGAGGAATCAGGAACCAGCAACGAAGAATCCACCAGCAAGGAATTAGAGGCTAAAAATAAAGAGATAATAGATCTAAAGGTTCGCCTCAAGCTCCTCCAGCACTATAAAGATAACATACTCATTTCACCTCCGTTCTAGGATCGATACCTCCGGTCCGTCGCCGACTTTCGTAACCTCCAAGACCGCACAAAGCGTGACGTTGATTCCGCAAGAGCCTTCGCCATCACTCGCTTCGCCGGAGATCTTATCGAAAGCGTTGACAACCTCGATCGTGCTCTTGGTACCGTCCCTGCGGAGAAGCTTAGCGAGTCAGAGAGCAACAAGGAGCTGGTGAATTTGTATGAGGGGCTCAAGATGACGGACACTATATTGATGCAAACCCTGAAAAAGCATGGGTTGGAGAGGTTCGATCCCGCTGAGGCTGGGGAAATGTTTAATCCGAATCTGCATGAAGCGACGTTTCAGACCAAGGTGGAGGGGAAGGAGGATGGTCAGGTCTTTATGACGCAACAGAAAGGGTTCTTGCTGAACGGGAGGGTTGTGAGGGTATGACCGAAAATTGTCCCCACGATATCCCTATAATGAAATTGACTTCGTTGTTAGGCTGCCAAGGTTGGCGTTGCCAAAAACAGCTGAAACATCTTCGATTGCTCGGGTTGAGCGTTTTCTTCCTTCAAGTATGTAAATACTAGTGAGCATTTACGTTGGGGCTTGGGAAAGCACTGTGTAGATATCCACTCCCCTCTGCGCTAGGAAATGTGTACGGCATGTTTGTGGGTATCGGCACGATATTGCATGTATAGAGTCGAACGGATCCTTTTATGTACAATCACCTCTAGCGCTCTGACCTCTTTCTCGAACCTGATAGGCTGGTCATCTTAGTTCGACACCCAGCTTCCGCGCCAACTGCTTTTCTACCTCTCGCTGGAGTTGATTGGCTTCCCGGTTCCAAAGGGTTCTCTCCAAACTTCGGTAATTTATTCGATAGCAAAGGCTTTTCCTTCCTGAGATAGGATGCACGAATGTGTCTGTCAGCTTCACGTCCTCTACTCTATCTCCTCCAACATTTCTCACTATTTCCATGAGATCGTTCTCATGGAAATCTGGGGCGTTGGTTGTCGCTTCGCCACCAGCGCCGCTACTCGAGCCTCCCACCCAGAAAGAAGTATCTTTGTAGCAGGCTGGGTGCTTCGAGAACGGTACAAAAGTGTTGATCTGATCCGTCGATGAGAATTGGGACAAGAAGCGTTCGTCCTTTGACCAGAACAGCCGGATGTCGGGTATTGAATATAAAATCATAGCAACACGCTCAAGACCAAGACCAAAAGCCCAGCCCAGCTGATTCGGTACTCCAGCATTAATCAGAAGCTCCTGCTTGCTTACGCCGCATCCAAGGATCTCTAACCATTCTCCTTGCCAGTATACCTCCAATTCCCAGCTTGGACTTGTGAATGGAAAATATGCCTCTACCCAGCGTACTTTCAAGGGCTCCATAGCGCTCGTCCCACTGTCTTTAGCTGCCACTGCTGCCTTATTTGCTCTTGAGAATAGTTTCACCACCACGCCCTCAAGCGTTCTCTTCAAATGAGCTGCGATTGCTTCGACCTCTTGTGGGCTGTGATGCGCTGCTTGCAGTGGATTTCTTGTTGGATGATGGGTTGGATTCGGATCTTCGACTTGCAGGTTATGTTTTGACAGCATCTCCAAATCCACCCAGACAGCCTTTGCTATATCCCCCTCTGGCACTTTCCCTCGATCCCATGTTCTCGCACCCTCCATCTGATGGAAGACAGGGTAGTGGCTCCGATCAATAGCATCTCTTCGATAGACATCGGCGCTGATGGTGTATCCTTCACTAGCGTTACTCCGAAATATCTCTGCCTCATGAGCGCTTGTGTGGGTCCTTAGCACCGTATCCTTGTTGATGTAGTAGGTATCAGTGCGACTTCTGCCAGGGTGATCTGGGGGAAACCCGAGAGAATCAAAGTTCTGGGCTACGGAGACAATTGGATGGAGGTCATTGTAATTCGTATACGTTGGTCTGGGGAAGCTTTTCTGGATGACTTGGCGAGTAATAGATATAGGATGCGAGGGCTGTAGGTGTAGTCTGCAAGGAAGCAATGCAAGGATGGAAGTAGGAACATTAGTCCAGTCATCTGTGGGGAACACCGTGCCATCGACAGTGAGGGAAGAGCCTTTGCGAACAGTGGCAGACTCGGTAACTGATCATGCTTAGCGTAGGTAATCTGATAGACTTAGTCCTGACCTCTATTTACCCGTGGATTGATAGCGGCGCTGATGCGGTGGTGGTTTGGTAACGTACAATTTCGCTACAATAGCGAGACCAGTCCCAGTGCTCTTGCTCCGCACGGACTTCACCGCTCTCCCCGTAACTGCCAATCTCATGCCTGCTCTGATGAGGTTTGACAAGACAGAGGTCCGGATGCGGTCCATCTAACGCTGATGGCGCGCGTCTACCAGGATATATGGACGTTCCTTAAAGTACCTAAGTTCTTTGTTACTTTATATTATTCACAGTGAGTAAGTCATTCACTGCAGAGACAAATAACTTGCTACTATCGTCGCGGGCTACTATGAATAAGCTTTCGCTTCGACTAAGCAAGTTGACTGTCTTATCAACAGTTGGACTGACTTTACATTAGTCAATAACATGGCTCTTCGACGTGCGGCTCTCCGCAATATCTCTACTTTATCTCGTCAAAGTCACCATCACTGCTACAGCTCCTCCACCTCCTCAGTCAATGCAACTGAAGTTTCCCATTTCAGTGATCTCGCTTCATCTTGGTGGGACCCTCACGGTTCATCTCGGTTGCTGCACCAGATGAATCCTCTACGCCATCAATTCATCTCGTCTTGTCTCGAGTCGCAGCTAGATCCAGCACCTTCTAGCAGGCGACGTTATCTTGATGTCGGCTGTGGTGGTGGTATTTTTGCTGAAAGTGCGGCCCGGCTGCCTCAAACTAAGAACGTTATTGGCATCGATCCGAGCAGCGAAGTCATCTCAGTAGCCAAAAAGCATGCTAGTCAGGATCCTCTACTTACAGAGGCAGGACGGCTAGTCTATCAGAATCTTTCTGTAGAAAACTTGACCTTGCCTGAAACAAGAGACCAAAAGTTTGACATAGTCACCCTCTTCGAAGTCATTGAACATATTGATCAGCCAGCCCCATTTCTCATCTCTTGTCTCCCTTTCGTCAAACCGGGTGGATGGCTCATCCTCAGTACTATTGCGCGGACTTGGACTAGTTGGCTGACTACTAAAGTGGCGGCTGAATACATAGTCGGGCTAGTCCCTAAAGGCACTCATGATTGGGGAAAATATGTCAATGAGCAGGAGCTGCAGAGTTTCTTCCGAGCCCAAGAAGGTTGGGGTCGGGGTGGGGGCTTGAGAAGTCAGGGCTGTGTATATGTGCCTGGCCTGGGTTGGAAAATGGTGGAGGGCGGGGAGAGGTGGGGAAATTACTTTTTGGGTGTGAGAAAGGATCCTGGTGGATAAAGCATTCGCATCGAGCACATCATTCGAGATTGCAGATGCCCAGGTAGATTGTTCTTTTATCTGAATTGCTTCAACGTTCTCGGGGTATCTTGATTGGTCCTTCTATGTATTTCACAATGCCCATCGCCCTAGCATGGGCCAGCAAATTCCATTGTAACCTGGGTTACGCCTGACACCATTCGAACAATAAGTCGTATCAACATAAAAGGGGCGTGTGTCACTTCTTCAAGTGCGAAAAGTCCCTGAGTACGCCCGCCATATGGGTGTTCGTGGTCTTTCCGCCCTTCCTTGGCTTCTTTGGCTTCTTTGCTTGCCTGACAGGTTCCAATTTGATGCCGCGACTTTTATTGGCAGGCTGCAGACCTGCTTTTTCCAACTCATCTGCCAGTGCTCCCACCTCTGGAAGCTTAATCTTGTGCCATATCAGTTGAAACTCTTCATCCACAGAGTAGTCCAGTGAAGGGTCATTTAGCCATACCCACTTAGCGTGGTCATCTTTCTTGTTTCTCGTCACCAGGAGCCTGCCCAGCGGTTCAAGCTCATCGATCACGTTTTCGACATCAGGCCATCCGTCCTTCAATTTTTTCACTTCAAGACCTTGAGCTGTCTTTTGGTCCTGCAAAAAAGCAAGCAGGTCGTCTCCTGTCCGAATGTTGTAGATCGAGCGGTAAGTATATGTGCCCTCTCCTCCGTCATTCTTTGGGTGGTACTGCACTTTGGCGTGTTTCCTCAATGCCCTCTTCACATTATCCTTGTACTGCTCCGGTTCGTTATGGATATTCAGATAGGAAATAATGTCAGTTAAAGTTTGCGGCCGACCCTTATCCTTGATGTAATCTACCGCATAGACCATCTGAGTGTACAGATTTTTGCCTGTCCCCGTATCTGACGGTTGAGAGTACGCTGTAGTCTCTGGTCTCTTCCGCTTGTTGTCACCTTGCAATGCAGGTTGGGAGGACACAACAGACAGGGTGGGTTCGGTGGAAGCAGCCGCTACCCGCTTATTGGCTACCTTGCTGGAAGCGTTGGCGGTACTGGCCTGAAAGCTGCTGATCTGATCCTTGAGGTAGGACATGATAACAAGCCAGGTTGTATGTCGATACTGTTGTTAGTAGTACATGTTGTTGGGAGTATGAGAGTGCGAACCAAGTAACTTATGAACCCTAGTTCCCGAAAGGTTGAACGACGCGCTTAGCGCGCGCCAAATCCGGCGGTGTCAATTGTTACTTTAAAGTGTCCAGCTCGTAAGGGCAGTCATGTCCCCGCAAACAGTAATCCCACGTTCACCTGGACGTCCTTTTCGACATCACATTCGTTTCGCTTCACGACCACCCTTCCAATAGAACGGATTACTGGTGTCTGAACCCATGAGCGAAGGTAGCTATACCATCAGTGAAAGAACCTGAAGCTCTGCCGTGATCATTCACAACTTAGAAATACACCACACCTAACCACTTGCTGCATGTTTTAACCAGAACCACGAGCGTGACTGCTCACCCTGTGCAGGGCAATGGCGGCTGCTGAGCTTGACATTGCTCAGCTGTCAACCTACTGCTCCTTACCACAGCAAACGATCAACACTCTACTAGATGCACCTACCGCTGAACTGGTTCGAAACCTTCTGGAGAAGGTAGCAGCAAAAAGTCGCGAACATAATGAGCTTGCATCTGCGAAGCTCAAATTGGGAGTTGAGCTTGAGAATGCAGTACGTGGTGGGGAAGCCAAGAGTCGCGTCTTGAAAGGGTCTATCGACAAGGCTCTCAAGGAGGCTGCGGATCTGAGACAGAGGCTACAAACGGAAGGTAGGCATATCACTACTCCACGCCTAAGATGATCTGACATGGAATGTAGAGACCGCGAGAGCATCGGTGGAGGCGGAGCTTGAGGACCTGAAGAAATCTACCTCTGAATCATCTTCGGATTTATCTACTCAGGTAACACGGATATGCGCACTAGAATCTTCGAATAGGGACACTCTTTCCCTTTTGGAGTGCAAGACCACAGCTTACGATAGATTGGCCGAGGAACTAAACGCGCAACACCAAAAGACGCTCGAATTGCGACGTGAAGTCTCGACCTTGGAGCAATCCCTACAGTCTGCGAATGCAGCCTCCACTAGCGTACGGTTTCATGAGCAAGGCTTACAACAAGAGATCGAGTCCCTTGAAAGGAGCAATGACTGGCTCGACAAAGAATTGAAGATGAAGTCCGCAGAGTATACCAAGTACCGCAAGGAGAAAAGCTTGCGTATCGCAGAGCTCCAGCGACAGTATGACGACGCACAAAACACCATTGATTCTGCGCATCGCACCGAGACGAACCTGCGTAGGAGATTGGATGAAATAATTCATACAGCCGATGAATCCTTCTCTAAAGTCCAAAGGATGCAAGAGGAGCTTGCCAAGAAAGACGAGACGTACAAGATCGAGCTGGATGCGGCCAACCGCCTGACTGAGCTGATAAGAAATTCGGCCAACACCGAGCGACAAAGGCGGCAGGATCTTGCCGCGGAGCTCGAAACTGCAAAGGAAAAAGCGTCCGTGCAAGTTGGAAGACTCGGAGCTGAATTGGAAACGGAGCACCGGGACAAAGAAGCAGCTGATGCTAGGATAGGCGAACTTGAGGTTCAACTCGAGCAACTTCAAGCCAATCTTTCGGCATTGCAGAGTAGATCGTTGCCGCCTAGCTCCCCCAACCAAGGTCTCAATGGACACACAACTCCAACAGGACGGGGTGCGTCTACGTCAATCGGCTCTCCTGGAACACCGCGGCCCAAGGGAGGTCTTAATATCACTCAGATGTATAGCAGTTATAACGACCTCAAATCAGAATTAGAGGTCGAGAAGCGCCGGAATGAGAAGCTCAGCTCCACTCTTGACGACATGATCCAAGACTTGGAATCTCGCCAACCTGAAATCGAAGAGTTACGCTCAGATCATGCTCGTCTAGAATCCGAGATAGTCGAGATGTCTTCATTGGTAGACGTGATTGGTAAAGAGCGCGATCAGGCCTTGAAAGGCGTGAAGAAATGGGAAGGCCAGGTTGAAGCTAAAGTCAGGGAAGGGGAATTACTTCGACAACAGCTTCGCGATCTTAGTGCTCAGGTAAAAGTCTTCCTAATGGAGGTCCACCTTCGCGATCAGGGTTATGACGATCTTTCTGCAGAGGCGCGTGCACAGCTCGAGCGGCTGGCTCAAGGCCAGGCTGATGGAGAAATGCAAGAGGATCTAACCGATACGGGTCGCTTTATCAATCAGAATTTGGTAACTTTTCGGAATATTGGGGAGCTTCAGGAGCAGAATACTAGCTTGCTGAAGATCACCCGAGAAATCGGAGAAAAGATGGAGCATGAAGAGTCTGTTCGGAGACAATTAGAGGAGACTCGGAGTTGGGATGATCTCCAGGAAAAGTACGAACGTTGCAAGGACGAGGTGAAATCTTTGGTGACTCAATCACAAAGCTATATCAGGGAGCGGGACATGTTCCGTCGAATGCTCTCGCATAGAGGCCAATTACCGCCGGGCACTGACGCCAGTGCGCTGTTTGACGATTCTGTCAATGGTGATGCAGCACCTACTACGCCAAGGTATGGCGAAGTATTGAGTAGTGTCGAAGACTCTCCGTCCGCAAAAGATTTGGCCGATTACGCCAAATTGTACAGGGATATGCAGGCACACTTTGACGCCTATAGGAACGAAGCTGCGACAGACCGATCGACCATGAAAGATCAAGTTGACAGTCTTTCGAGGCTCAATGGTGAGCTTCGGGGTGAAGTTGTGCGCGGAAATAGCCAGGTCTCGCTCGCACATGAACGTTACGAAATGCTCCAGGCGAATTACGCAATGCTTAGGACCGAAAATGGGGAGCACCAGAAGAGATCCCAATCTCTGTCCGATAGCGCGGCCAAGCAAGAATTGCGAGTCCAACAAGTAGCTGAAGACTTGGTCGAAGCCAAGGGCCTTATTGACAGCATCCGCAACGAAAATGCGAATTTGAAAGCGGAAAAGAACTTTTGGAAGTCTATTGAGAAGCGCATGGCCGAGGACAACGGATATCTGTCTAACGAGCGTAGTAGGCTGAATGCTCTGAACACTAACCTCGAAAATCTGCTTAACGAACGAGAATACTCTGACAACGAGGCACGTCGAAGATTACAAACGCAAGCTGACAACCTTGAGAAGGAACTGCAATCTACAAAGAACAGGCTTTCCGAGGAAATTGAAGAAAACAAGAGGGCCGCGCGGCGACGTGAGTACGATAATGAACAAAGCCAAAAGCGTATCGACGATCTTGTTTTCAGCCTCGGCGCGATTCGTGAACAGCTCGTCGCCGCTAACACTAACAAAGATCATTTGTCAGCCAGGGTAGACGACTTGACCATAAAACTCCGTAGCGCCGAAGAGCGTGTCACTGTCTTGCAATCAACGACGACTTCTCGCCCTGATGCGACGAACGGCGATCCATCTCACGACTCATCCGCCAATGGCGACGATTCTACCCTGAGTAAGGAGCAAGAACTTGCAGTTCAAGCGTCTGAACTCAATCGCGACCTTAACTTGACTAAGGCCGAGCTCGAGAACGTCAAGGGCCAAGTCGAACAGTACAAGGCAATCAGCCAGGCATCAGAGGAGGAGTTACAGAGTTTGAATGAGACTCAAGACCTGTACCGCCAGGAGATCGATAAACTTGTCAAAGACAAGGATGCCAGGATCAAGGATCTTGAGCAGCACGTCGAGGACACTACTTCGGAACTTGCCTCCACCAATTTGGAGCTGGCTGATCTTCGCACTGAACAAGCAGAGAGCGGGCAACGTTTCGAGGACCTCAAGAAAACGTTCGAAGCAGAAATTGCTCATTTGAAGGATCAAGCCGATCGTCATGCGGCCGCAGCTCAATTCTATCAAGAGGATTTGAAAACTCAAGCTGACATTGCCCAACAAGCACAGAACAACTATGAGACAGAGTTGGTTAAGCATGCGGACGCAGCCAAGGCTCTGCAAAAGGTGCGAGCCCACTATAACGAGCTTCAGCTTGAGGTTGTGGAGATCAAGACGGAAGCAGAAACTGCTCGCACAAATCTTAGTCAGAGCAAAGAAAGCTGGTCGGAATCGTGCGTTCGATATGAGAACGAGGTAAACGCCCTCAAAGCTGGGCGTGAGGACTTGACTGCTCAGAATAATCGTCTCCATCAACAGCTGGAGACTGTCACGGCGCAAATATCTAGTCTGAATAGACGTACCTCAACCGATGACGACACTGCGAATGAGGATTCTCCGACAACTGGTCTCGAAAACCTGCAGGAGGTCATTGTGTACCTTCGACGTGAGAAGAATATAGTCGATGCGCAACTAGAGATGTCTTCTCAAGAAGGGAAACGTCTAAAACAACAACTTGACTATACTCAGTCGCAACTAGATGATGCTCGTCTGCGGCTTAACCAACAGCGACGGGTAGAAGCTGATAACGAGCGTTCCATTCTTGACCATAACAAGCTAACGGAAACTATCAACGAATTGAACACGTTTCGCGAGTCCAGCGTCACCTTGCGTGCCGAGTCTAGGCAAGCACAGGCTGCCTTGGCCGTGAAAACGATCGAAGTCGAGAGTTTGAAAGCTCAGATAGAGCCTTTGCAGGCGGCGATCCAGGCACTCAGAGACCAAACCGAGGCTCAAGAGGGAGAGATGAAGCTTCTCAAAGAGAACTCCGATCGATGGCAGCAACGGGCACAAAATGTCTTACAAAAATACGACAGGGTGGATCCTGCTGAGCTCGAAGCATTGAGGGAACAGCTGAAAACGTTGGAGAATCAGCGCGATGAGATTTTGTCGTCCAAGCAGACCTTGCAAGAGCAAGCCAATAGCGCTGCACTTCAGGTAACCCAAACCCAAGAACAAGCTGAAGCGAGGCTGGAAACGTTGAAAGCAAGGCTCACCGAACAGTTCAAGTCGAGGTCGAAAGTCCTGTCAGACAAGATCAAAGAGAAAGATACTGCGTTATTGAACGCTTCGACCGAAAAGCAGGACCTCGAACAACAGATCGTTAAAATGTCTGGTTTGCAGAACGAGCTTGACACGACAAGGGCAGAGAGAGACTCTGTGGTCGAGAAAGCTGGAAAGCAGACCACAGAGAGTCACGCTGATGCCCGCAACGGAAGTGAGGACGGTCAGGTGGACGAAGGTGAAGCTCAGAGACCGACACAAGCCGACGCGCACACCTTGCAAAGTAAGCTGGCCGCCAGCGAAGCCCGTGCTGGTAATGAGGCGTCGCAATCTGCCAATCTTCGAAGTGAATTGGATGCATCCAGATCAAGGGCGGCGGAGCTCGAATCGCAAATCGTAAGTACCGCAGCAAAGATAAACATCTGGTCGTTAACTTTACCTTCAGAAGAAGTTGCAAGAGAGCATCGATGCGTACAAAGTCGAATTGGCTCAATTGCGCGATACACAGCAACAAGCGAGCTATACGCCCAATGAAGAGGTAGCACAGCAATTGGCGAACCTTCGCAGGGATCTCGCTCAAGCTCAGCAAGATACCGAGAACCTCCGCGCAACTGCTGCCGTTAATACAACCCTAGCCAATGCGCCCATTGAGGATGGTTCTATGTCACTTGCAGACCAAGTCGCCCAACATGTTGAGGTAGTGCGTGCGGAGCTTGAGGTAAGTTACAATGAGCGAGTCAAGGAAGCCGAGGAGAACATGGAGAAGAAAATGAACGGCATGAGGACGCAACTCACTACCAAGCTGAGGGAAGGGAAGGCTGCAATACGTCAAAGTCTTGTGGCAGAACATGAAAAAGCGTTGCAAGCGCTGAAAACAGACTATGAACAGCAGGTCGAAACACTGAAGACGAAGCACAAGGATGAACTGGACGAGCTCAAACGCAATGAGGGTTCCAGGTTTGCGAAGCTTAGGGATATCTGGGACCAGGAGCATCAGGCCCTCCACGGCAGTGACGGATCTTCAGAGGTCAAACCTGAGGGGGGTGCGGCTCGTAGTCCATGGGAACCTTCAGAAGCAGAGGCAAGGGCGCTCGTGCAGTCGAATGAGGTAGTAAGAAGCATCGTGAAAAAGAACATTACCGCCCATGTGAAGAAAGGAACTGATGAACAAGCGGCTATATTAAAGGAAGAACACGAGAAGGCCATGACCGATTTCCAGACCAAGGCAAATATAGCCAAAGAACACGCAGTGATGATGGAAGGCAAGAAGACGGCTTTGCAGATCAACATGGCCAATAATAAGGCCAAGATCTCACAATTCAAAATTGGGATGGTGGAAAGAGCTGCTCACGAAACACCCGAAAAACCCGTACAAGAAGTATGGTCTGTCGTAAAGGATGCAAAGCCGCCACCAATTGTGGCCCCAGCACAACAGGGTCCACCTAAGGCTCAAAACCCGCCTGCAACGACATCATCTGGGCAGCCCACCTCGTCAGCAGCCCCTCAGAGTACTAGTACTGCCGAACCAACGCTTACGGCAGCTTCCGCCAGCCAACCTACATCCTTGGCTCTGAACACTCCTAACACTCAGCAAGCATCCATGCAGATAAGTCAATCAGGCCGGCAGCCAAGCACCCCAACACTCGGACGCCCAATACCAGCTGGTGCGCCTCCTCAAGGCCCATCGCCCACACAGCAGAGCGCTCCTCGCCAGTTGCCAGCTCAGGAACAATTACCATTGAACGCGGAAAACACCGATCAGGGTCGGCCTGCAATCCAAGGTCCTCCGTCTCAACCTAGGAAGCTGCCGCAAGAAACAGCCGTTAATGAACACAACGCAGGAACAGGTCCTGCAGCTTTGAAAGGTCTACAGCAATCGAGTCTACCAGTAGCGAGAGGGGGTTCCGTGCGCGGGAATTATATTCCACGAGGAAGAGGCGGCGGTCGCGGAGGCCCTCAAGGGATCAACACCAATCAGGCTCAGCAGCAGGTCAGGCACAGTCCTACGGGCGGTGGAATGAACCCAGGGGCCAAACGTTTCGTTCCTGGGAACAAGAGACTGAGAGATGACGAACAGCAAGGGGTGGATGTAGGTAATGGCAAGAGGATACGGGGAGGTGGTTTAGGTGGGGGCGGTTCGTAACGGCAAGTGCACGGTTCGGGTAATCACATTTTCAAGCAGTGTGCCTGGTGAAGGGTGGCTGCTTCCATGCATTGCGCGGAGTTCCTCACAATGGCAGACCCGCTCTCAAGGTGGCCGAGTGATGGCGTCAGCATGGTCTTCACTTACATACTTGCACATTAGTCTTGTAGATAGAACTTCATTTTACTACGCCAAAGCTGGCTAACATCAGTCGTTTCTTCGTAGTTCCCCGCTACGACATCACATTACATAGGCCGGTGTTTTCGAATTTATAGCGGTGTTCGTGTTTCCAGGTAGAATTACTTTACAAATCCAGGACGCCCTGTCTCCCACACCCCATTTAATCTTGACACTCCCAAATGGTGGGTCCGCCCCTTTCCAAAACACCCACCACCCTCATCTCTGCATCTACTCTCTTCAGCGGCACGAACCCTATCACTTTGGGCGCAAACGTCATCGTTCAGGTCCGGTCTCGCCTCTCCTCCACCTGTAGGTTTTCTCCGGCCTTGCATCCCTGGTCGAGTACCGAAGTTGGAGCCTCGAGACCTTTTTCGAGAGATACATCTCAACATCGTCATGAGGTCAATAACTTTGCTCGAAAGGTCGATTACTGACCGTGCGGAACCTCATCAGACGGTCCCGTAGACATTGGCGAAGGCACCATCATCAACGAGCGCGCTACCATTGGCCTCCTCTCTGCTCCTCAAAGCGAGAGCAGTGAGAATGGAATACCAACGGCTATGCCACATGTCAGTATTGGCCAGGGTGTTCATATTGGATCCGGCGCCGCTGTCGAAGCAACGAGCATAGGCGCGTTTACTATCATTGAAGCCGGAGCTATAGTGGGGAAGGGGGCGGTGGTGGGGAAGCGGTGCAAGATTTGTGCTAAGGTGGAGGTCGGAGAGGGATCTGTTGTGGGAGACGGGATAGTTGTCTGGGGAAGTCGCTGGGGGGAGTGGAGGGCTGAGAAGGCGGCTGAGGAGTTGGATGGGAAGAGGGAAGGGTGGGTGAAAGAACAGGGAGAAGGGATGAGGAGAGTCTGGACTGGAAAGTAGGGGATGGTCCAGCTATATGCAAAATACTCCAATCTGAAAGGGCGAACTACGAGGTACCTATCAATTTGGGGTGAACTAGATCCTGTGCTGCATTCTGGTTGGCTATCGAAGCTAACTTTTGCCAGGTTCAATGGATGATAGCTCTTCGAATTACAACTCTCCAGCACCAAGCACACTTGCTTAGGATGTATACATGAGCTAATTGCAGCAATTGAGTCGGCTCGTCAATCCTCTCGAGAATCCTGTTTTCACATGAACCAGGACCACTTTGACATTCTTCATTTGGCTTCTAGTGCACAGATCATGCTCTGACGGTGCAGCTAAAACCATCTGTTGCCCACGAGACTTGAACCCTTTTGGCACAGACCTTTCACGCGAAGCCCGAAGATGTGGCTGTCATGGCCCCAGGTCTGCAGGGATAGGATTGGGCATTCTACCTATAATGCCTCGGAGTAACTCATTCATAAATAAGTCTCATCATTATCCCTTCGAGCAAATTGCATGGCCCGTATTGCAGCGTTGAATTACGAGCAGCGATATGATATGTCGCAGATCTTTGGCTTGGTGTTCTGTAGAAGTCCTGCGGCTTCTCGAATTCTTTGGCTATACTAGTAGTTATGCCGCTGAGGTCCGGTCACGACCGCCAGAAAGCAATTCAATCAGTGAAGCATATTGAAGCTAAATCCAGTACGAAGTTTCGTGTTTTAGGCCTACGCTATAGCCAGAAGACGCCGTTCTCCCCCAAGTCATGGACAATGGACCATGTATTTGTATTTGGCATGTCTGCATTCCCAGAGTTGCGGCAGTCGATCATGGAATGCTAGCCGCCATGTGCGTCAAGACCAGGGGAGCCCGTCACTGAATCCGGGCATAGGTAAGTACCTGCATCTGAGATGCTAGAGAAACACTATGGCTGTGTTAGCTTGGTTGATAATATGTTTTTGATCCTACTTACGTTGCGTGGTTGCTTAGTTCTACATGGAATTTGCCAAGAGATTAGATATTCTAGAGTATCCTAGTCCCGAACCTCGGCATTCGGCTTTCAGTGTACTTTAGATATCGATGTGGTTCACCATCACCGGCGAGGTAGCTCCCTTTCCACTTTGTAATGCCCAAATCTCTTTTTTATCCGTCCCAACATATCCGTACCTTGAGGCGGATACACGTATGCGCTCGCTGGTCCAAACTCAGGAATTCGGGGTTCTTGCAACCGATCCCACAACGAAGGCAAATATCAAGCACAGGGAAGACTCGGCAGCATGTTGCCCCCACTATAGAGCAGTTGCGGCAGCCCTTTGAGCAGAAGAACAATTCAGTGCTGTTGGTACTCGCGATGGCAAATGTGGCACGGGCTGACTGATGCAGCTATTATACCTTGAGCGTTATCTTGGGGACAGTAGCGCTTTCATATGGCTCGGTACCGATGTACAAAATGGTTTGTTCATTGTTGCATGTTCTCGAAGCCTTCCACTCATACTATTCACAGATCTGTCAGCAAACTGGTTGGGGAGGCCAGCCTATCAAAGCTTCTATACACTCGAATGACCCTGCCACTCGGCTTACGCCCGTGACTGACTCCCGCCGTTTACGTATTACCTTCAATGGGTCTGTATCAGATGTGATGCCATGGAAGTTCACTCCACAGCAACGAGAGGTCCGGGTCCTGCCGGGGGAAACCGCGTTGGCATTTTACACGGCTACGAACAAAAGCAGCGAGGACATCATTGGGGTGGCGACCTACAGTGTAACGCCTGCTCAGGTGGCACCATACTTTAGCAAGATACAGTGCTTTTGTTTCGAGGAACAGAGACTGAACGCTGGAGAAACAGTCGACATGCCAGTTTTCTTCTTCATTGATCCTGACTTCGTCAACGATCCCACAATGACCAAGATCGATACCATTACCCTGTCATACACGTTCTTCAGTGAGTTGCCACATGTTCATACCTTCCGGGTCAGAACACCATGCTAAACCAACGGCCTACGTAGAAGCACGATATGATAAGAATGGTAATTTGACGCCCATGCCGATGACCATGGGATGATCTCGTATACGCCGACGCCTTCGTGCTCCGCCAAGGTCCTCATGTTATATTTGCTCATACTTGAGAAAGGCTGCAGAAGTACTAAGAGCGATGTCCCACATACCAGGAAGCGGTCAGCTGCACCGCCTGGGTGAGCTGGCACCCACCATGGATCTGCAGAGAACATAAAATCTGGCGGTCCGTTAGTATTGACAGCCGGACAGCAGGGTCATGGATGTCGAAGGTTTTCCTAGAGAAGGAATGACAGCGATTACGGCTTAGATCCGATTAAAATAAATATTTTATCAACGCGAGGCCCGAGACAAGATTGGTAATCCAAGACATTGGGCTGTGATTCTCAGTACGCAATAAGCAGACATCTAGAATAGAGAATGAAAAAACCTCCATCCTGCTACCCCATGTAACCTTGGATGACGTGTAAGTTTGTTTTCATCCAAGATTGACCTCCTTAATTAGCCTGTGCACTCTAGAATCACGGTCAGACCGGTCTATACCGATTTAGTTATAACGATATCCGCTAGGTAACGATATTTATCCGTGCAACTGATTATTCTTTTGTGCAGAAGAACGATACCTATCATAATGATCTCCTTTTCTGAATGATATTTTCTCGTGCAAATGACGATCATTGCGGAGTACTACCGCACGCTACGTATTTAGCAGCCCTAGCCTGAAAGAGCTTAGCAATTAGCCTAGCGGCGGGTGAATCAGTGGCTGCTCTCCTGCTCCAAGACGGAGCGCGTTCCCTTAGATCCTTGAAAACAAACATAAAATACATTGCTTTCGTCCGGGACTCATCATGGCATTACTTGTAGATAAATACCGCCCACGCTCGCTGGAGGCATTGACATACCATCCGGACCTCTCAGAGCGGCTCAGAAGCCTCGTAAGACGCTCTGTTCGCTCCTCGTAACAGCAGCTAATGATATATCACGTCCAGGCGCGAAGCGGAGACTTCCCCCATCTTCTGGTATATGGACCATCAGGGGCAGGGAAAAAGACAAGGATAGTCACTACTCTACGGGAGCTCTACGGACCTGGAGTCGAGAAGATCAAGATTGACTCTCGTGTGTTCCAAACGACCTCCAACCGCAAACTCGAATTCAACATCGTTGCCTCGGTATACCACTTGGAAATCACACCCTCCGATGTTGGCAACTTCGACCGAGTAGTCATCCAGGATCTCCTCAAAGAAGTTGCGCAGACCCAACAAGTGGACCAATCAGCTCGGCAACGATTTAAAGTTGTGGTCATCAATGAAGCGGATCATCTTACCCGAGATGCGCAGGCAGCCCTAAGGAGAACGATGGAAAAATACAGCCCAAACCTGAGGCTGATATTGTTGGCGAATAGTACAGCGAACATTATTGCGCCGATTCGGTCAAGGACTCTCTTGGTGAGGGTAGCTGCACCTACAGAAACAGATATTTGCATAGTCCTCAAGAAGGTGGGGGCGCAGGAAGGATGGACGGAGGCCGAGGGCTTGAACAGGAGGATCGCGAAGGACAGTGGAAGGAACTTGAGGAAGGCCTTGCTCATGTACGAGGCGGTGCATGCTCAAAAGTTAGGCCAATATAGTGGATCTAATGACTTTGCTAATATATGGATTGCAGTGAAAAGGTCACAGACAAAACTCCAATTCCACCGCCTGATTGGGAAGCTCTCATTGCACAGATTGCAGATGACATCATGGTAGAGCATACCCCAGCACGGATACTGCAGGTTCGTGCAAAGCTGTATGACCTTCTGAGTCATTGCATACCGCCAACGACCGTGTTAAAGGTATGTTTGATCTATTCCACCCTTTGCCCTTCAGACCCTGCTAACTAGGTAAAGACCTTGACCTTCAAGCTCATTCCCAAAATTGACGATGCACTGAAAGCAGACGTAATCAGATGGTCTGCTTTCTACGAGCACAGGATCAGATTAGGGAGTGTAAGTACCCATGGAGTTCCTTATCTATGCATCGTACTAATATATACAGAAACACATATTCCATCTGGAAGCTTTCGTTGCAAAGTTCATGAGGATTTTAGAGAGGTTAGTCTATCAAATCGAAAATTGACAGCAATAGCTCATATTTAGATAGTTACTTGATGGGCATGGAATTCTAGGCGTCTTCGTTGTGTTTAAATCTTCGCGACGAGCCGCACGGACGGTGGAGTTTGCTCCTTAAAGTATAAACATTTTGGTGGGGCAGCGCGAGAAAGTCGGCAGCGACTTTTGGCACTAACACCCGGTCGTTATAAGGTTTCGAAGATTGTTGAGCTTCAATCCAAGCCTTGGTCAAATTCAGTACCGCCATCTATTCCTTGACAGATCACACATTGTCTGCTTGCTTTCAGGAAGACGCTCTGTAACATTCAATATGTCTTCAGGACTTATGGACACTGCTCCAGGGGGTGAGTCAGACCAGTACGTCACGAGTCAATCTTGACTGGCAACCCCAATACTAACAGCTGATTAGATACCAGTCGCAACAAACAGTAACAAACCCGCATTCGAAACAAGGCGGCCAAATGGGAGGTCAGCTCCCCCGCGCCCCTCAAACCGGTTTGATCCTCAAGCTTACCGCTACCCTAGATCCCGAGACGCAGGTTGACGCAGTCGAGTCTCAGCAAGAAGAGCAGAAGGCCGCGAGAGGGAGGAAGACTGCGGACAACGTGAGCTACGGGCAGAACATTTCGGAGGTTGGAATGGGCGGCAAGACGACGGAGGCTAGCGGAGATGCAAATCAGGGTATGCATTGAGAACACTATGAACAATGGTCGTAGAGTCCACGGACGCTGATGGATGTGGTAGGCTCGGGTTTCGGTGGAACTGGTGCACAGGCGGAGGGTGACAACGCCAAGGAGTCCAGGCAAAAATCCGGCGGTTATGGTCCAGGATCAGGCGTTGGGGGATAGATAAGCTGGATAGGATAAACGAGACACTTAAGAGAATCATAATTTTCCCAATAAATTGTTTACAGGGCCGATGCCGCTGTAGGGGACGCATTGGGCAATTCGCCTGGCGTCGTAGCCGGTATCCGTTCTGCCTTCACATCTGCTGGTAGCTTAATCCTCGGGCTTCGCATATCAGCCAGTGTGACCCCAGCCTCCATTTTTGTCAGCCCCATGACTGGCGGATCGCCTCTCCTCACGAATTCGTAAAGTCCTACCTCGCTGTCAATGGATCTTTCGCTTGTAGAGGTACGCACGTAGTAGCTCACCAGGTAACTTGTTCCCAGCCAACCTCATTGCATCTCTCACCACCTGCTCATGCAACTCTCCCCTTATCTCGAATACGATCTGTGAGACGGCCACCCTCGCAGCCCAATAATCAAAGCTTCCCTTCCCTTTTCCCATTCTGGTTTCATTCCCACTGGTGTAAACCCCAATGTTCGCGGCGACTCTCGTATACAATCGATATCTTTGCCCCCGTAACCTTTTTTTGATAGCTTCGGCACCTGTGGCGAGCTGCGATGATGAAATACGTCGGTCGTGATCACGCATACGGATGCCGTAGTCGCCCCATACCACTGTTGTGCCTCTGGTGCTGCCACCTGTAGGCACACGACAACGGCCTTTGCGGTTCTTTTGGGTGTGGCCACGTTTCGGAGCCAACCAATTGAATGCCTGGGAAGTAGTTGTGAATTTTCGCAAGCTAGAATGTGCGAAGGTATCAGGGCAGACACCTAGAATTATTACTATCAGTATATGATGATTCCGTACTGGGAAGTCGCTACTAAGGATGGCGGTAAAGACCTACGGGAAGGAAGATAGCTCGGGACTCTGGTAGACAGCAAGTATGATCGTAATGATGGAATGATACTAGGCTTCATCTTTAGAACGAACAGAGCGGATGCCTGGTTAGAGGCTGTAAAGAGCGAAGGCATACAGTTGTCTTGGCAGCGCGGAGAAATCCCGTCTTTGAGTCGCGAACTTCAAAGCGCGCTGAACACGATACTCTAGCGATCACTTACAAGTGTTGCTAGCCACATGTCTGCTACCAGTCTGGGAAGTCCAAGTTATTTTCTTCCTAATTGAGCTTATGCGTAGAGTGATATGGGAGCGTGGGACGAAAGATGCCCTCAGACATCCGGAATTTCTTTGGGGGCAAGGGTGGTGGTCCAGCAGCAGGTTCAAGTCAAGAACAAGATACTCTCAAACAAGCTGTAGGTGCTCTCCGTTTCATGCCTCAGGGTGATCTTATTACCTACAACTATTCCTACGATTGCCTCTGAAAGTTCTACTCACAAAATGACCTGGATCTCATTTGTCGTCCTCTCCTAATAAATGGACTCGAGTCTGTGGTCTCGTGGTGCTGTGCTGATACTACGCTCTCTCGACCGCAGGCTACAGCGAGAAAGCCCAAGAGTAGAAGTACGCCACCAAATGTTAAGAAGCGCCGTATGAAGTCTGATCAGTGACAGGCAAGCGGAAGGTTGTTAGCGATAGTGATGAGGAGGAGGTTCAACCGGCAAAGAAGTCAACGCCCAGGAAGCCTCCGCCGAAGAAGCCAATGTAAGCTTCATCTCGGACTATTCACATCTGCACTTTGCTGATACTTAGCATAGGAAGGCCACGTCACCCGTTGGAGAAGTCACTACAGCGTCGGCATATTTTGCTTCAAGCGGCAAGTCGAAGCCCACACGCTCAACGCCCACCAAGGCAAGATTCATCCCAGAGAGAGGAATGTCTGATGAAGCGAAAGCTACTGCCAATTCCTCGCCTAAACCCAAGATCGCAGCTAGAACCGAGCCAGCAACGAATAGCAAAACATCTTCTCGGCCGAAAAGCAAGCCGCGATATGTCGAGATTGAAGTTGACGACGACGATGACTTCGAACCACAGACAGTCAAAGATGATGCCGATTCCGGAGATGACATTTTTGGAGCAGACTACAAACATGGAAAAGGGGGCGGTAAAGATGCATATGAAAGTGACGGTGATAAGGACGTTGTAGAGCAGCCAGCCCAGAAATCTGCTAGAGCGAGCAAAAGTGCCTCCTCCAAGAAGAAGGTCGATTCAAGCGATGAAGATGACGACGTCGTAATGAACGATATACCCATGAACAACATTCCAGAGTACTCAAGACCGGAGAAGAGTAGGACAACGGACACGAATAAAGCTAACAAAGGACGGAAGAGAAAGTCTAAGGTGCTGGACGAGGATGATGGGGAAGAGGACGAAGATGATGTTACGTCGACCCCAAAACCTTCAAGAGTCACGAAAGCAAAAATTTCAACGAAAAGAGCTATCCCCAAGAAAAAGTCCAGTAAAGAAGATGAGTCTCCTGAGAGGACTGAGGCGGGCGAGATACTCGACAACATCACTCAAGTCAGGGCACCTACACCACCGCCACGTGATGAGGGAAAGAAGTTCAGTTACGCAGCTTTCAGTTCCAGCCGTACAGATCCTCCTGCTTCAAGTGGGCCCGTGGATATCCCCGAAGGTTCTGAAAATTGCTTAGCTGGCCTTACATTTGTTTTCACTGGAATCTTAAACACTTTGGGGAGGGAGAAAGGGCAAGAGCTTGTCAAGCGCTACGGCGGAAAAATCACTGGTGCACCAAGCAAGAAAACAAGTTTTGTCGTAATAGGTTCTGATGCGGGCCCTAAGAAGCTCGAAACGATTAAAATGTATAATCTTCGGACTATAGATGAACAAGGCCTGTTCGAGCTTATACGCAAGCTACCAGCTAATGGTGGGGATGGAAAGGCTGCCGCGAAGTTTGAGGAGGCAAAGAAAAGAGACGAGGCCAAGATCGAAGAAGCCGCTGCGGAGATGGAGAAGCTAGAACATGCAGAAGCCAAGAAGAACGCAAGCAATAAAGCTAGGTCTCAGCCGGAGGCAAAAGGGGCCAGCAACGGTATTGATAACCGGCTGTGGACTGTCAAGTATGCCCCAACAGCTACAAATATGATATGTGGGAACAAAGGCCAGGTCGAAAAGCTACAAGCCTGGCTTAGAGCGTGGCCTATCATCTTAAAGCAGGGTTTCAGAAAAGGTGGGAAAGATGGGTGGGGGGCGTTTCGTGCAATGATGCTCTTTGGACCGCCAGGAATAGGCAAGACCACTGCGGCCCACCTCGCTGCCAAGCTAGAGGGATATGACATTCTCGAAAGCAACGCTAGCGATACAAGAAGTAAGAAGCTCGTCGAAGCAGGACTCAGGGGCGTGCTCGATACAACATCTTTGCTTGGCTATTTTTCAGGGGATGGCAGAAAGGTGGAAGCAGAGAAGAAGAGGCTTGTTTTGATCATGGACGAGGTTGACGGCATGTCTGCTGGAGATCGAGGCGGCGTTGGAGCCCTAGCATCACTCTGCAAAAAAAATCATGTTCCAATCATCCTGATCTGCAACGACCGAAAGCTTCCAAAGATGAAGCCCTTCGATCATGTGGCTTTCGATCTACCATTCAGGAGACCAACGACAGATCAAATTCGTCAGCGGATTATGACTATTTGCTTTCGCGAGAAGCTAAAGATACCTCCCAATGTCATCAATGCTCTAATAGAAGGTAGTCACGCTGATATTCGCCAAGTTATCAACATGCTCTCGACTGCCAAGCTCGATCAAGATGCTATGGATTTTGACTCGGGAAAGGAGATGTCTAAATCCTGGGAGAAACACGTCATCCTCAAACCATGGGATATTGTGGGGAAAATCCTTGGGGGAGGTCTCTTCGCGCCAAGCAGCACATCCACATTAAACGACAAAATCGAGCTCTACTTCAATGATCACGAGTTTAGTTCTCTAATGCTTCAAGAAAACTACCTCGGAACCAATCCAATGCTGTCAAACACTTACAGTGGGAAAGAGAAGAGCCTCAAGATGCTAGAACTCGTAGATCAGGCCGCTGAGAGCATCAGTGACGGTGACCTTGTCGACCGGATGATTCATGGATCTCAACAACAGTGGGCGCTAATGCCCACTCATGCTGTCTTTAGCTTTGTACGCCCAGCTAGTTTCGTTTCCGGTAGCCAAGCTGGGTCACAAACCGGTTTCACAAAGTGGCTCGGTAACAACAGCAAGCAGGGTATGAATTGTTATATGATTCCGGGTGAAAAGGCCTGTGTGCTGATTACAATGTAGGTAAACTCATGCGCTTCATCAAAGAGGTCCAAGGCCACATGCGGCTTCGTGCCTCTGGCAATTGGCATGAGATTCGACAACAATATCTTCCATTACTATGGTACCGACTTGTCAAGGAACTCCAAATCAAGGGCAAGGATGGGGTAAACAACGTTATTGAACTCATGGACAGCTACTATCTAACTAAAGATGACTGGGATGCAATTCTAGAGCTAGGAGTGGGCCCGATGGAGATGGAGCAAACCAAGATCGAATCTCAGACCAAGAGCGCCTTTACCCGGGAATACAATAAGGCGTCCCACCCCCTACCATACATGAAAGCAAGTCAGGTAATAGCCCCGAAGAAAAAGTCCAAGGAGAGACCAGATATCGAAGACGCTCTGGAGGGATCAGACTCCGGAGCAGACACAGGGGATGACCAAGCAGTCCTCGATGAAGACGAGCCGTTGGATCTGAAGAAGGACCGGTACGTCAAAGCGCCCAAAAAGAAGCAAAAACCCGCCAAGGGGAAGGGTAAAGCTAAGGACGGGGGTGACGAAGACATGGGTAGCGAGAGCGACGGGGATGTCATGCCTCGGAAATCAATGGCCAAGAAAGGAAAAGGTCGAGTTAAGAAGTAATATGTGGTATGTCTTGGAGCATCTACTTGTTGTGGGGGTGAGTAATTGTGTACATCACAGTACTCTTGCTTCTAGCTCCACCACAGTGTACAGTACGCTATGTTAGCCTTTGCTATATTCCGTTGCCGTTCATGAAATTCAAATCTAACAAGTATCAAGTACACTTTAGCAAGAATCTATTTCACTCTGTGAAGAAGGCAACTATCCATAGACACCTACGAGTCTAAAGCCACATCATCGGTCTAGAAAGCAACTTGGAATCAGATGACCAGGGAACTTGGATGATACCTAAACTTTTGGGGCAAATTTTGGGGCACTCGATGCTGGACAGCCAAGACAGCACCCCTTTTGGCCCAGATACCGATGTGCCAAACGAAAACCTCGGCAAAACTCCATGCGGTACGAAATCGAAGTACGAATCATTAGCCGATCGACGCATCCATCCCGGGCGCGATATGCCCCTGGACCGATATTGACTGTGGCAATTGAAAGAAGATCGAGTCCCGAGAGAGGCTAGTTGCCGCGCCAGAGTTCCATCTACACCTCGATACTTGTTCAAAAATGACAAAAGACGAGCAGATTATCCTTCGACACAACCAATTACAGGATGACATACTGCCTAGTCATGCCTTCTCACTGGCTGACAATCTCGCCAATCGCCAACGCATTATCTTCCACTGGGGCAAAATCGCCGCAAGGTTCGGCTTTACGGTCCAGAACACAGCGTCACAGGTCTGTGAACAGCTAGGAATTATTACCACATTCTGCCGGTCAAGTTCCACTTGAATGGAACACCTTTCGGGTGTATGGCACAGCGGTTGGGTCAGCTTCTGTCCCATCGTCACCAAAGGAGCTTGCGAACGTCAGCTTTACCTCAAGCCGTAGTGAAAGCAGTGAAGACAACAGCCACTAAAGATCCACCCCAGCGAAGGGGTAGGAAATGGTGTTGGAGACCAGCACCTCTTTACACAACGCCATCGATGGTCGCCGAAGAGGGGAAGATATTCGTCAAGCCCTGAGTACTCATTCAGACATCGATCGAATCCGAACTCTGATACAGCTTTATGCCAATCACAGCATGGGACCCTTGAAATGAGTCGAGGCTATCGCGGACAGAGTGACCGCAGATACTCTGTCAAGAGAAGACGTCGACCGAGTACTGGAAGACTGGGCGGTGTATAAGCATCTCGAGGCTCAGTTCAATGGAAGCATCAGGGCGTGGATGGAGCGAGCGAGAGACGACCCGGCAGAGGGATGAGAGGATGGGGAAATTTTGTTACTGTCATTGATTGTATGGAGGAACTTGTGGATGTTTTGGCATGCGGATATGATACACCCGAGGAATTTCGGACTTGCACTGACTTGGTTGATTATCTTGTGCTTATGCTTGCATTTCAGAGTAGAAAACCCCAAGGATTTGCAATACCTAACCGAGATGACATCTTTTGGACCTTCGGAGCCATTGATCGCCTCGTTGAGAGGAATCAGTTGGTGTATCAAGGTCCGGTGAAGGGAGACATAGTTGTATCTATGGCCTCATGCGTGGAGTGACCACATGGGCACAAGAACAGCCCTAATCGGGGCCCCCTGAGTCGCAATAGGAGCTTGCGACTCAGGGGGCCCCGATTACGATTTGTATTGATGTATTGATACTGTGACCGTGACCTGGGGCCAGGATGCAATTTCGTTGTATCAATCTACGGATAAAGCTATTCTATACCCCATTAGGGAGAGCTGTAATCGCAGGCAGAAAAAGTGTAATTGTATTTTTCACCCTCTCTAAATGAAAGTTGGTACTCAAGCTACCAAGGTATGAAAGACATGGGTATCAAAAGTGATGCTCCCCACGTCCCCAAGAGAGATGTTGCTGTGCACATATGACGACTGTTCCTGATAGGGCAGCAATCCTTCTTGAATTCACGCATTGCAGCTGTAGTCAACTTCGATTGGCCGATCAACGCACCATGATGTCGTTCATCTGCACGACACAACCGCCGCTTTGTGAGAACACGGTTGAAAGAGACTCTACAGCGAGGGACTCGCATTATCCACCACTGGCTTGTGATGGCACACCTCGAACTCAACTTGATGCGTACGGAGCCTCAGGTTGCCCAGAATGGTGGCCTCGGGCGGCAAGAGATATTCAAAGTTCGCTCCTATCAACTCGAGATGCTCGAGGAGAGTATGAAACGCAATATCATTGTTGCTGCTGAGACCGGTTCTGGCAAGACTTTCATGTAATGCCTCATATCTCATGGTACGTAGCGACACATGCTAAGGCTAAGGAAGAGCGATTCTTCGGATCCGAGCAGAGCTCGAGCGATGTCTTCCAGAAAAGGTATGTCTCTGGACCGAGAATGAGACTGGACACGCGGGTTTACCTGTTACTGCCAGTTAGTATGGTTCTGCGTGCCTACGGTGGCTTTGGCTATCCAGCAACACAACGCCATTTCTACCCAATTGCCTGCTTTCCCAGCTCGCGTGTTGTCAGGGGCCGACAACGTCGACTTCTGGACGGAGCAATGGATCTGGGATGATATGCTCCGAGGTATTCGTATCGTTATCTCTACTCATCAGGTTTGGAATTACCCGTCACTTGAGAAGCCGGCCACTTAGTAGTGCAGGTACTCCTAGATGCACTTAGTCATGGTTTTGTACGAATGCAGCAGTTGGCATTAATGGTGTTTGACGAAGGTACTCCATGGATGATGATACCCCATCGCGAACGATCTCTGATTGCTGACAACCGGCACAGCACACTCGTGCATTGGCAACGATCCATCGTGTATAATATTGCGTAGATTCTATCATGATTCTCCCACGGAGGAAAGACCTGCAATCCTTGGACTGACCGCTAGTCCGGTGGTCAATAGTAAGATTGGTAAACTTGAGTACAAGGAACCCCCTGATCTCAGTAGCACATCATTGATACAAGTACAGCTCATTGGAGACTAATCTGAACGCAATCTCAAGGACTCCAAAACTCCACCGGGATGAATTACTTCGACACGTGCACAGACCTGAGCTTATCCCACTCATGTATGCCACCGAACTGCAAGAGTTCCCAGAGTCTCTAGCCCTCGACAGCCTGCAAGCCGTCTATAAGGGTCTCGACATTGAAAACGATCCCTGGATAATCAAGATGAGATCGAATCCAGACACGTGCAATTCAAAGGCTTTGACAAAAGCTTTATTGAGTCAGAAAACGTAAGCATCTTCACGCTGTAAATCGTCAGTGTGACAGTGGAGGCCCAGATAGATAACACAGCAATAGATACTGTCATGGTCAGATCAAGAGTCTGTACGACAAAGCGGTAGCCATACGAAAAGAATTGGGCGAGTCAGCGACCGACTATTACATCCAACAATGTATTCAGAAGGTCCAAAAGGGATCAGGGGATGGATTGTTTGCCATAGAAGGATTAGAGACTGAAGAAAAGATATATCTGCAGCGGCAACTGTGTAAGGTTCAAATACCCATTCAAGGGTGTTTACTTGGAGAGAGCTCTCGACTCTCGCCAAAAGTAAGGACCCTGATTGATTTTCTGAGAATCCAGGAACATGCAAGTCTTTCGGGATTGATCTTTGTCCGCACAAGAGCTGATGTCGTTGTTCTTTCTCATCTTCTATCTGTTCATACCCCGTTCCTTGCAATCAGTACGTTCGTCGGTGCATCCAGCGCTCCTGGACGCAGGAGCACAATTGGCGAATTGGCAGACGTCAGAAATCAAAGGCTTACGCTGGACGATCTACGCTACGGCAGAAAGAATTTGATTGTCACAACCAATGCTCTCGAGGAAGGCATCGACGTATCCAGATGCAGTGTCGTGATATGCTTCGACAAGCCCCCAAACCTGAAGTCATTCATACAGCGGAGGGGTCGAGCGAGGAAATCCGACTCCAAGTACGTCTTGATGTTCGAGAGTGGGCCCCAGTCGGAAATTGTATCCATGTGGACAGCGCTTGAAGCTGAGATGCGGAAATTGTACGAGGATGATATGCGACAAGTCCATGAGCTGCAAGAGCTCGAGGACTTGGAGGATGGAGATGTGGGAGAGAGAGTACTATGCATTGAAGCCACTGGGTATGTCACTTTTCAAGTTCTGGGAACCGTGGCAGCAGTACTCGTCACTGATACATTGCAGAGCAAAGCTTACACTTGGTGACGCTGTTCAGCATTTATATCATTTCTGTGCTACTTTACCAGCAGCATCCTATACCGATTTAAATCCAATATTTACCTTCGAAGGTCACTCGTCGGACTGTACGAAGAAGTGTATAATAGCCACCGTGGTGTTGCCGAATACCGTTGACGCCTCTGTTCGCCATGCGTCTGGTAAATGTCGATGGAGGACGGAAAAGATGGCCAGAAGAGATGCGGCCTTTGAAGCCTACAAAGCGTTGTACAGCGCTGGACTGGTCAACGATAACCTTCTGCCTCTGGGTCATATTGACCAGGGTGTCGATGAAGCCTATGCTGCTGTTGAAAAACGTCCCAGTCTTGTTGAGCTTTCGCAGCAAGTGAATCCATGGATTGCTGTAGCACAACAGTGGCACGAGTCAACCGAGATCCAGGCCTCAACGATCAGAGTGATGGACGGTGCAAGAATATGTGTGGAGATGATGATACTGCTCCCTCGTAAGGTTCCGGACATCGCAGACATAGATCTTCACTGGAACGCAAACACAACGTTGCAAGCCTCAATACAGCGCGAGGGACAACCTGACCGCGTGGTCAAATCGTCGGCTACTCGAATCACGTCTTTGTTGCTGAAGTCCGTATATAGGAATAGAATGGACGATCGCGACGACTTTACCATTCTTTTCTTGCCCTGCAATACCGAAGATCTAGAATGCTGGGCTCGAAATCATAAAGGGGTGACCAGCGCCACTAACTTGGGCGAAGGCGGCGTTGATGACAATGCTGGTCTGATCCGAGACCTCAGCAATAATGGAATGCCTCATATCCTTCACGATGTACGGTATGCATCTGCTGAAGATATGGCCGATATCAGCTTAGTGAATCAAGGATCGTATGATAGCTCAGGGAATGTCAAGCAAGATGGCACAGTGCAGAAATCATCCAATCTGGAACACATCGATACCATGGACTTAGATCAAGAAGATACGGAGAAATTCGTCCTGTTGGAGGTAACGAAATTACCAAAGAAGGCAGACTTCCTACACCATCCACCTATTCTCGATGCTCGAGTTCCGAAAGAGTCCACGAAAAGACTGCTGTGTGCGCAGGATTGCGAAATGGATAGACTGCCATTTAGATATGCATACTTTGCGATGTTCATCCCATCAATCATACACAAGATACAGGTTGCTTTAGTTGTGGAAAACTTGTGTGACGGCTTGTTGTCTCCTTTGCAGTTCCAAAACCGCAGTTTGGTTGCCACCGCCATCAGTGCTTCCTCGGCAAATGAACCTACTGATTATCAAAGACAGGAGTTCTTAGGCGATAGTTACCTGAAATACTTGACATCCCTGACACTCATGGCTCGGCATCTGAATTACCATGAAGGAATCCTATCACACAAGAAAGATCACATAGTGTCTAACAGCTCGCTCGCCTCTGCTGCTATCAAGATAGGTCTGGATAAGTACCTACTCACAAGAGCTTTTACGGGCAACAAATGGCGGCCGATGTACAACAGTCTGATCCTCACCAACCAGGCTGGAGGGAAACGTGATATGTCTAGCAAAACCCTGGCTGACGTCGTTGAGGCACTTATCGGTGCAGCTTTCCTGGATGGTGGCCAGGATAAAGCGCTTTCTTCATTGGGTATCTTTCTCCCGGGTGTTCCTTGGTTGACGCCTCCTGAGGCATGTCGGACACTGTATGAAGCGTACCAGCAGGGAATCGCTTCGTCCACCCATCTCGCCCAAATTGAATTGTTGATAGGTTACAAAGCCAACCTCAAGCTGTTGCTCATCGAAGCTGTGACGCACCCGTCTCATCGTGGCCCGAACAGCTGTGGGTCGTATGAAAGGCTGGAATATCTGGGTGACGCAGTCCTCGATAATATCGTCACTACGACCGCGTTTGCTCATGAACCACCAATTTCAACTCATCGCCTGCATCTACTCCGTACTGCACTCGTGAACGGTCACTTCCTTGGCTTCCTCTGTCTCTCACTCTGCATCCTTCAACATCGCGCCGATGCTGTAGCCGCAGCAGACGATCCGAAGCACATATCCACAGTCGAGGTCTCGTACACTTTCCACCTCTGGCAAGTCATGCGTCACGCTTCTCCCCACATCTCCAGAGAACAGAGCTCTTGTCTAAAACGTTTTGCGGAATATAAAGGTACTATAACGGAGCTTCTTGCTCACGGTACTCATTACCCATGGACTGCTCTCGCTCAGCTGGAGCCTCCGAAATTCATGTCAGACATGGTCGAGTCCCTCCTGGGCGCCATCTATATCGACAGTCACGGCTCGCTGGCCACGTGCGAAGAATTTCTCGAGCACCTCGGGTTGATGTCTTTTCTCCGGAGGGTCATGGCCACGCCTATAGCACTGCTGCATCCCAAGGAAGAATTGGGCCAACTGGCAAACCAGGACAAAGTCAAATATGAGCTTGGGAAGGAGGGCGAAGAGGGAGAGCAAAGATTGACTTGCACGGTTGCAGTGGGCGAGAGGGAGGTTGTTCAGGTGAATGGTGGGCGTGGCATTATGGAAGTTCAGACTAGGGCCGCCGACGCTGCCTGTAGGATCTTGCGACAAGAGGGTGCGAGTGTAAGGGAAGGAGGTCGTGATACTTGTATGGATGTGGAGGCTGGAATTGGTGTTAGACCAGAGGAAGGATCTGGGGTTGTGCAGGAATGGGAAGGTGGAGAAGACGAAGAGGGTGAAGGAAAAGGGGACAATGGTGATCTTCACATGACTGTCGATGAGTGTGACATGAATCACACTGCTTGATGGTCTACATCAACTCAGTAAATTAATCATCCCAATACACCTGTCCTCAGGCATGAGTATTGTAGCGGAAACATCGGTATGGCGACCGTGTTTCCATACGGTACTGACGGCAAGAAATGTGCACAGCTAATTTTGGGGCGGCGAAACGATTGAGCTTGCTCGGGCATTTCTTTTGGCAAATTGGATTCCATCTTGTAATGCAATCCTGTCCGGGCTGGTCAAAATTGATTCACGCCTCTTCAACTTGTCGGATAGACAATATCGAAAAGTAGTGAGATTCCTTACAGCTACCCGCATCACAGATTTGTCAGGTAGTCTTCTATCTCTGCGGGTGTTAACTTCCGGAACCTGGGACCCACCGCTCCCTCGACGCCCTCATAACCCAGCAAGTCGTTCGCTGGTTCCCCAACAATCCCTGGATTGCGACGTTAGCATCTATTGCATCTTTCTTGGAGGCACATCACTAACCAATCTCCACCGTCTCCCCGTTCATCTCCCCCTCGATCGTCTCCTTCAACGTCAACAAAGCAATGTGTACCGCATCCTCTAGCTCAAGGTCATCCTTGTATCTTTTCTCTAGGAATGTCTTGGCGCTTGTGGCGCTCTTTCCAATTGCAGTTGCCTTCCAGGGAAAATAGCTTCCGCTTGGATCGACCTGGTATAGACTCGGACCGCCTTTGAGAATGCCCCCAGTCTTCCCACTCGCCTTCTTCTTCTCGGCATCGGTCTCTAACCCTTCGTCCGCAAGTTCTTGAGTCTCGGGCTCTACCCCATCATCCCAGCCCGCTATCAGCAAGCTGACGCCATATGGTCGCACTCCACCAGACTGTGTGGCCTCCTGCATCACTCGGGCAACATCCTGCACGAGGATACGTGTGGGTGGATATTCGTTGTATATGCGTTTGTAGCCTGTGTGTGTCACCTTGCGAGCTTTGTCGACAAGAACTCGGTAATCGGGTCCCATGCCAGAATAGACCATGCCGATGTTTGGAGTTATGAGGGAGACTTTTGAGAGGGAAGGCGGGTCAATGAGAGGGGAGGAGGATTTCTTCTCGGTCGCGAGTACGACGCCATTGGTTGCTGGAGGAATTTTAGGTCGGGCGTCAATATGTCATGTTGAACAAGTTTACCTTTGATGCCCAAAGATGTAACACCCTGGTTGACGGCATTGAGAGCGTATTCTGAGGCATTGATATCAGCACTGCTAGTGGACGTTGCATCGAACTATCGATCCTTACCTATCTGCACTAGCTTACCGCTGTGCAACATCAGATTAACACCCAAAGTAACGATCAGAGCTCTACTGACCTGGGGGAGAAGGTTGTGAGGGAGAAGGAGTATCGGTCCGCCATTGCGGATCTGGAAATGGGTCACTGATTACTGCAGTAATCTGCGTCAAGATCTGGATCAATCAAGCTGTATTGACCAAGGCAGATGAGGAGACGAAATGTATGAGGTTTGTATGTAGGCTGTATTCGTAAAGTGAAGCAAAGTGTGCAGTAGCTAGGCAAAAGCTCCCTGCGCGTGAGGAGCTGTTGGTGATCGGCAGGATCGGGCGTTCGAAGCTCCGCTGAGACTAGCGCCACCTTTACACTTGGCCGAGACCTCTCAGGTTTGAGGCCACACTACTAAGTACTTGAGTACGTTCCTCTTACCATCCTCACTTGTTACTCATGTCTCGGATCACGCTTCAACATTATCTCGTGAGGAGTCACCGAGAACTTGAAGCAGGATAGTCTCCAATCCTACCCTTGGATAACGGACACCGCTAGAATACAACATGACCTCGACAGGCTTCAAGGCCAATCCAGACTGGCATTGGCCGGAAGGTGCTGGTTCACCACCTATACCACCAACAGACCAAGGACCGTCGCCCATGCCTGGCACTTTTCATGGAGAAGTCCGTCCAACTCCAGCTCAACAGGACCATCGACAGGGGCGACCAAACCCCAAACAGGAGACTGATCAGTCGAGCTCAGACTCCAATACATCCCGCAAAACCAGGACACACTGGCCGCCGAGAACTTGTCGTATATGCTTCGAGACGATCACTCCAACGTTTCATCCGCCCTCAGAAAATGTCCCTGGCATATTCCAACAGTCACCGTCCGTCACATATGATTCTCCTGACCCTGAAGCTGGTCGTTTGTTGCGGCCCTGCAAATGCAAAGGTTCCTCGAAATACGTACACGAAGGTTGTCTACAAGCATGGCGTCATGCAGACCCAGGATACGGGAAGAGGAATTATTGGCAGTGTCCGACTTGTGGCTTCCGCTACCGATTAGAGCGGATGCAGTGGGGGAGATGGATCAGCTCTACAGCGACGCAGATCATCCTGACGATATCCATCTTCTTCATGGCACTATTTGTTATGGGATTTGTCGCAGATCCCATCATCAACCTCTATGTCGATCCCCTCTCTGTTGTCTCGTCTAATCCGTTGTCAAAGGTTGGAACCAAACTAGATCCAATCTTCACAGATGACGATGTGCCCACATGGACGGAGCATTTTGTCAAAGGGCTGGCCTCCTTGGGACTACTTGGCTTCGTAAAAGTGCTATTTGCGTTGTCGCCTTGGCAATGGTGGCACGTGCGAAGCTCTGGAATAATGAGGACGGGTGGTCAAACTGGAAATACTGGGCGGGATCGTCTCGCAAATATTAGCTGGATAGTGGTAGTCGTTGGTGTTGGCACTTTTCTTTGGGTACGTGTATCTGGTATAACTCCTTCGGGTTGAATATCAACTAATGATGCTGAACAGGCTGTATACAAGGGTGTTCGTGCGTGGAGCCGGCGAACGTTGGAGAAAGCTGGGGAAAGAGTTATGGATGTCGCTGGTGACGACAATGACGATGATGATGAAGAATGAGACACTTACCAAGGAAGACATACCTATAATCTTGGAGGCCAGATCGTATAGAAGCAAGATGTACCAGAGCACAGACAAAGCACAGGTGACACCAATGTTGCCCGCCTAACTGCATCTCCTTGGATATGTCTGCGAATACCACAAAGCATAAGTTTATGCATGTCGACACTTGGTTCCATATGAAGGCCTCGTGGCTACGCAAAAACTTAAGTTGTCACTCCCGCTTTCCATGGCGTGCCAATTAGTCAATCTGCGAAGAAAGACGTCTCGTTGAATATCCACGAGGCCGTGGCGTTATGCTACGCTCGAGAGATCACGAGATTGGTCATTCATCTCTGCCTTGAAGTCTTTGCTATGGCATCGCCTTCATGCTGCGTACCTTTTTCAAACGGACCCCAATGCTTGCGTGAATGGCATGAATGGCAAATAACCTCCCCCTCAGCAGTTCACTAGCGAGACTAGCTACACCAGGTTTGCAGCAACGATTATATGAAGTTCAAGTGGTATGCCGTGTATGTTGTAATGCTTCTTCCAATTTAATTCAATACTGTAGGTAATAAGCGTCCCAGGACGCCTCTCACCCTCCTTGGATCATCTTGTGCTAATGTAAAGAGCACACCTATACCCAATGAGAAAGCGGTCTTTTCTCTCCAGAAATACTGATTGCCCGTTAGTCCCAATCAGCATGACCGATGAGTGAAAACAATTACCTTGGTATCATACTGCCTCGGCAACAGAGTAGCCAACGCCCTCGGCACAACAAACATGGCCATTTCCGCTCTACGTTTCTCAGCTTCGATCAAGATGGACCAGCCACCTAGTATGCATCCGGCCCTCATACAGAGCCCAGAGTCCCACATCATCGGCGTTATCGTTTCCCGGGTAAACAGCTTCGGGCCCAAACAAGTGCGCGAAAGGCAAACACCATAATAGAAAAGTCCTACGAATGCGCCCAAGAAAGCTGAAGACCGCACCGCCTCTTCGCATGCTCTCCTAAAGGCCCTCACTGACGGCCTTCTTGCCTTCACCAAGAGTTGAAGTGGCAAATAAGTCGCCAAGGCGAATTTGAACGCTAGAGCAAACCGCACAGCAGCGTGCCAATGACATGAAGGCCCAGTGCCCATGTGCACCACCTCGCAAGGGGTGGGTATCGTCTTCTCTGGATCACCCCATGCAAGTGGCCAGCCGTACTCTTTACACATCCCTTGGAGAATTGGGGCAAGCCCTGTGTCACGGCCGTAGACGAATCTTCCCTCTCGAGCTGCTCTCAACATTTCGATCAGACGTGGATCGATCTGCGCAGCTTCTCCTATCCACTTGTCATAGGCGCGGGGGAGGGACATGGGACGGTAGATCCATGCCCACATGACCGTACCTGAGCTTATGGCAAAGACCAAGCCGTCCGCATAACGGGATATTGCTGAAGAGATTAAGCCCTTTGGCACCATAAGGTTCCCCGAAATTCTCGAATGACGCCAGAGATTGACAACAATGGAATCCACGGCACGGGCGACAACAAGGATTGTCAGGTCTATCGTTTTGCCTGCTAAGAAAGGAGCCGTTCCATGGATATCGGCCAGTTTGATAATACCAGAGGTTTTTGGCTTTAAAGTAGCTTTTTGAAATTGGCCTTTTCCATTAGGATTGGTCTCGCCCTTTCGCGATGCATGCGCCTTCGTAGTCTTGGGGGCATTGAGCAATTGCAAACTAAACCATGCCGACAATGTTGCGGCAACGAATCGCGACACCATGCGTGCCTTAAGCATGTGCTCAAATTTACTATTTTTACGAAGAAGACTTCCATGGCACGCATAGTCGTAAAGTAGTAAAATTGGCAACTGCAAGAAGGTGTACCCTCCCACAATTGCGGCACAAAAGCTTGGGAATCTTCGAAGGGCAAGGGACTCTTTCAGAACGTTGTATATCTATGAGAGCCATATATAGTCAGCTACCTCTGGCATCTACCTCCGTGTAATGGAGGTTATAAGGAAGGTAGAACAGTCGAGAGGGTCAAAGGCTGAAGAAAAGAGACAATGTGGGTACTTACAGATGATAGGAATTGCAGTCGTGCGGACTTCTTTCGATAAAGATAGAATATAAGACTGAGCAGCCTCGGCGCAGTAGTAGAGACATAGGCCAGTCCCTGATGATGGTCCCCAATATCAGTAGATACCCTTTAGTAAACTCCATGGAAATTTGTGGTGTAATTAAGGACTATTGACATCGGAGCCATGTCTCAGAACTTAGACTCTGACACAGAACCAGGTGTTATGGGCTGTGTGGCACCTACATACGCTTTCAGCAGCCTGTCATCGAATATACCGAATCAGCCAAACACACTATCATCATAGAGCTTTTGCATCTATCAGAGCTCTCCAACAGCAAGAGAGACTACTCACGGCAGGAACAACAATAGCTTTTGGTTAGAAAATGTCGAGACGCCTTGGCGACTCAGTGCTTTTCCCGTACGAAAACGCATTGTTCTTCATATGATAGGCGTAGACCGCCAAAGCATTGACATCAGAGTTAACGACGATGCGTTCCTCTCTTTATTCACCATCCATTGCCCGGGAATTGCCTAGGAAACCGAGGATCGAAATCAGGATTGCGACGTCCCTACTACTTACAAAGCGAGGTCTTCAAACCTTTGACTTTATGAGACAATGAGCTGCAGGTTGGCAATAATTGAATAGATACGTCTTCGTTTCGACGTTACCATAGGTACCTAGGTACCTATGGAAGTGGCTTGCTTGCCAAGGCATTATTTTAGTTGTATTTAATGGGTAACCGTCCATACTCGGTGACCGTCCAGCCTTATAGGGCTGATACCCTATAAGGCTACCCTAGAGCATCAGACTTTGTGATTTGCACCTCTTCATGACCTAGAATTTATAATAACGCTGTCTACTAATCTATTCAACATATCTACCAATCTATTCAACATGTTGAACGCACCCCTACCATCCCTTCATCCATCATAGGAGGCCGAACTAGGCAGGGAAGATCGCATAGAACTAGCCTACACGGCCTAGATCGAGGCTAGGGGACCAGGCAATAGCATAGAAAGCCGTCATTACCTCCCTGAATAGACTCAGTCCGGATATCTTCAATCCAAAGGAAAAGCCTACTCCAAGGAAGAAGCCGTTACCTCCTACCATCAGACCAGCAATAGTTACCCCTTTCAGGTCGCCTATAGCCACGTCCGCGACAGCGATACCAGATAGGACAGGAGTACCCCCGACCGCGATACAGGAAACAACACACCAAGGAAGGTGGACTATACAGTCGTTCGGATAACGACCATGCGACTGAAAAGACTCGTTATTAAATTACCAATAAGGGTGACTACGGCTAAGTTAGAACGGGGGCTACGAAGACAAAATGGCTAGGAAGGACAGGAAAGACAGGTGACTAGAGGAATCAGCCAATCAGGACGAGGCATGCAGACAAGAAAACCTCGTAAAGGATAATATGAATAGCTTTACATAGTCATTTCATGGATTTGTAGCAAGAAATGGACGTTTTGGACCATTATAGGGTAGGCTTATAGGGGACTAGCCCTATAAGGCTGGACGGTCACCGAGTGTGGACGGTTACCCAGTGAACCCTTCTACTGTTGTGCTCCGTAGAATACATAACTAACTACGTGCTACCCACTACCGCACTTGACCACTCACCCACTACAGAAGTGTCTGGTAAGCTTCAGTCAGTAATTGAGAAAAGGTCCAGTGAACGCATCAGTGAAAGGACACTAAGCAGTGCTAAGGAAGGAGATGCAAGGCATAAAGGATGGTACTAAGAGTCTCAAGCAGGCGCTAAACCTACAGGGTCGAGGACATCTACTGTACTCAGGAGTTGTGGACCAGTCCTATGCGATGTGTTTGGGGGTACGGTTTCCATGGGAGGATCTGACAGTGGGCGACATAACGTCAATACTTACTCACATACTTACGGCAAGCCGTACTTAAAGTGAGAGGTCATCCGTATTGTGCACCCACACACCAATGATGTATGGCCTACACTGCACTCTTAGAAGCCACCGATCATGCAGCCTCCATCCGCGCTATGCACATCTTTTGGGAAGCACAACAGATGCGACGTGGAGCAGATTAACATCCAGACTTAAATATTATGTACGAATCTTGGCCTCTTGCTGTGTGGTGTAGAGTTTGTTGTTACCCCTAGTCGTTCCTGCCTTTCACTTAAAGCGTGTACGGGCCATCGTGGTAGTATACACTCGGTGATATAAATTGTTCCAGTGATCAAATTGACTCAATTCTGAGGAGACATTCCACCGGATTTCGTTTAGCAGTGGTTCAGAGTATTCCCACATCAAGAGTCTAGGGAAAAGATTCCAACTCTTCTAGCTCCTGCTGCTCCGAATCAAGAGCACCCTTCTGCTTCTCTATTTCCACCTTGAGCGAGGCGTTCAATTTCAGAGCAGCGGCCAATCGTAGCTGTATGTTTCGCTATGATGTTCCTAAGCAGCGAACCCTTGGACCTCGGAGGAATTCCCTACATTGCTTTGCACAAGTGCATCCTGATCAAACATTCCCTCCATAGTCTTGGGTGGGAAGACCATTTTAGGAAGTCGTTTACTCAAGCTAGTCCACCATCAGAACAATATTTACTTCATGTACAGAGCGATGGCATACGTCCGGATGAGTGATCCTAAAGTCCTTTGAGCTTCGATTTTCTTCCACTCCGATATATGCCTAGCCAGGACTGGCATCTCAATTGAGCGCAGAATTGCGTTCACTTTTGCTTCAGCGTCCTCGTCTAGGACCATCCATCTCGACAGAATGGTATTCCGTGAAATGTGTTTGATTTTTGGCTTCAAACTTCCGTGGCTTTTGCAGACGCGGTCTATGTTTCCTTCAGTCACGTCGCCATAGATTGTCCAGACTGCTCACGCCGATGTATACTGCCTTCCGCATCCTTACTCGAGGAAGTCTGGATAGGCGAGAGAATTTGCGTTGAAAGCAGCTCTCTAGACCCTGATGTGTTTACTGACGCTGGGGACATGTAGGCCGAAAATGGCTTTGCACGATACGTTTTGAACCCTATAACGCCCTCGCACCTTGCCTGAGCCAATACTCAGCAAGCCTTTCAAATAGATTCCTGGTATATCCTCAAAAGACATCTGGCGATGTGGAGCTCACTATTTTTGAAGCTTGTCACTCGTAGGATAAGCTCACGGAGAATTGTTGAGAGGACATATTACGACAAGGTAGCGATGTTAGCGGAATTTACGCTCATATCGCATGACTTCACCGTCAATGCAAGCTTCTTAAGGTAGCTGTGCAATGCGTGGACGGCATAAATACTCATGCGGAACCCTAGTTCTAGTGCCTCCGCCTTGTGGTGGCGGTTCTCTCTCCAGCGATGTCCAATTCCCTTCTCCAAAGCTCAGTCACGAACTCCACACTACAGCATTATTTCGCACTTTGCCTATACACCAATCAATCTCGTGACGCAGCTTGAAAGGTAATGGAATACCGAACCATTGTACGATGGCGTCAAAAGAAGAAAGTCCAAACCCACAGGAGGAGCACATGACTCCGAAGAAGAGGCGCAAGGTGAATCATGGTGGGTATGGCCGTGTTACATCTCAATGAAGCCCGAAGTAGTGTGCTGACACAGATGATGAACAGCATGTGTATATTGCCGGCGTTCGGTGAGCAAAGCAATCGTTCAGCTCTTAGCATCGATCTGTCCATAGAATGCGCCATTCATACGAGCTCTAGGACTAATTCTCTGTTCTTATATCGGTATAGCATATGACATGCGATCTGGTAAGTACATCTCTTCCATCATGTCTTTCACAGCCTTCGGCCTTGCACAAATAGTTTACCATTACATAGGATCGCCCATGTGCAAGATGCGTAAAACGAAGCATCGGACATCTGTGCCATGATGAACCCCGGGACTCTACAAAGGCTGCAAAGCATCTTCAGGAGGAAGGTGGACCTACGGTGAAGCAAGAAGATCCCCTGCCATATATGCTTGAGCCTTCCATCGATCAGCAACAAGCGGAAGAACAGATGTCACAGGAGGCTAGAGTCTCGTTGAGCTCGACGACCTCCGATACTCAGCCGAGCGTAGCGCAGCCATCGCGGTCGTCGAGTTATATGACTCAAAATCAGGCGTTCGCAAACGGCAGTCAGCAATGTGAGAGACAGACCCATAATATAAAGTGCTGTGAGCTTACATACTGATGTTCAAAGTCCCTAATTACAATGACTGGAACCCCGGAAGCCAGAACCAATTTCAAGACATGCATAATTTGCACCCATCCTATATGTTCAATGCGCCTGATATCAACAATGAGTATAACCTACTCAATGAGTTTCTCACTAGCAGCTTACTCGAAGACCCAACCATATTTCCCCGCGACGAAGTCCAAGCGATCAATGCTGACCAGTCACTGGGCAATACCCTCATTGCAAACACTAATGGGAGCAGCACTCCACATCTCGTAAGCCCACTGCAAAGTCAACACCCTGGACCGCCGCAAGCAAGTCTTGGCTCAGCAACTGCCATTCATAGCCCAACAAGTCTCAGGGCTTCTGGCAAAGAAGAAGACAAGTATTACATGATCGTCGCCGACCCTTCTGGTAATGACACTCCGGAAGAGCGGATGAATAAAGTCTTCATAGCTAAGTATAATGCTGGGATGCTCAGTCCCTTCAACTACATTCAAGGCTATGCTCGCCTTCACCGCTACATGGACCAGAACATGCACCCGACGTCTCGCCAGAGAATCCTGCGACAATTGGACAAGTTTAGGCCCAAGTTCCGAGAGCGCATGCAGTCCCTGACGGATATGGAGCTCACCTTTGTAGAGATGTGGTTTGAGAGGAGCTTGATGGAGTATGATAGGGTCTTTGCGAGTATGGCGATTCCTGCATGTTGCTGGAGAAGGACAGGGGAGATTTTCAGGGGCAATAAGGAGATGGCGGAACTTATCCACGTCCCTATTGAAGAACTCCGAGATGTAAGCCTATCTGTGGACAGAGGGCGTCCTAAGCGTTGACCAAGATCATGGCAGGGAAGATTGGCTCTTCATGAAATCATTGTGGAAAAAGACCTTGTCAGCTACTGGGACAAGTTCCTTGCGATCGCCTTCGACAGCTCGCAAAAAGCTATGTTGACGACCTGCTCGTTGAAGAACCCCAACCTCAAGGCCTCCGATCCAGAAATTAAGTGCTGTTTTTCATTCACGATTCGCAGAGACAATCACAATATGTGAGCTCCCACCCTGATGGCTTCTTCTGTGCATCTACTAAGAGACTCTTCAGCCCATCTTTGATCGTCGGCAATTTTCTACCCCAAATCCCACGGAGACCTTAGAGATACCAGAACTTCTTTTACGCTTGTATAGATTTTGCGAACGTGCCTGGCATGAAGGTCACGTTCTCCTAGTCGAAGAGCTCATCTGCATGGTAGGATAGTAGGAGCTCATCGGCCAATAGCTTCCGTGACGCCAACAGAACAAAGCCAAGCATCTCAAGATCATGATATTGTATTCTTCGTGCGAGATCGGCACGCCTCCTAACGTGAACTTAGCCACTTCGTGTCTCCATAAGGTCCGAGTTCTCATCTGCCAAGCCTCTCGGCATGTGAGTAAATCCCCGAATTCGGTTCGAGTATCTATAGTAGAGGACATTCTACCCCACGCATGATGGCGACTATAGTGAAGAGACCTGGAGGAGAGACCAGAGTGCGCGCAGTCCTCGGTCAGACTTTGTCATCCCAATCCCCCATGTTTGTGCGAAGCTCTAACGCCGGGGTGAAGCCTTCGCAAAGCAGCTCGAAGATAGACTGGATCATGAGGCTTTCTCATCCATACACTTCAAGGAGCTTCACAGAGAGATCGACATCTTGAAAGCGATTCATCACTCAGCCGCAACCAGCAGCAGAATCAACCTCGATAAGCAAGGAACCAGGCTTTGGAACCTGACCTCAAACCTCAAGAGCAAGGGAGATAACAGTGAAGTACTGTGCTGCGGTTGGTGAACACCTTTTTTATATTCTATCGAACCGCACTCATCAGCACAGTACGCCTTTTCGCCTGCCTTCTCCTTGATTGCGCACAACAATGCTCACCAGTCCACACCACCTCAAGTAAGCCATTCGATACGTTGGGTCAGACCGCATCAGGACTGATACAGCAGTAGATGACATCCGGCTACTGAAGACATGCTTGAGAACCTTCAAGTCTTGTCTAGGTGAGCCTGTTCTAGAAGAGCTTTCTAGTTTGGCATCCACTTAACAGACTCAGAGCAGCGCCAAACAGATCTGGCAGAGACTATCATCGAAAGAGCTGCGTTCTACGAGGAGAGGCTGAAACGTGCCGATGACGGCAGATCTCTGGAGCATCGGCGAATCGTCAACAGTCTCTCAAACAATTACTTGAATTTGAGGATTGCTCTGGTAAATGTGTCGCCAGCATATACATCTTTGTAGCTTACAATATTCAGGCATGGCACCAGGACCGCTTAGATCTTGCAAAGCTCATGCTTGCAAAGGTACGCATTGAGTCAGAGGCGCTTGAGATAGATTCCGTAGAGGAACTTGCAGATACTCTATCTGAGATCGGCAAAAGTGAAAGTCAGAAGCTGCGGTGGTCCGAGGCAACATATTGGCTTGAGAGGGCTTACGACGTGATCTCAGGCAATGCATTGGGAGCACTGAATGGCGATGCCGAAGAACTCCAGATCAGCATAATGCATGGAATGGCTAGAGCCCTTATCAACCAGGAAGGTGAAGAATGCCGAGCAAAAGCATGGGACCTTATCTATAAGTTGGACATCGAGTGCGGTGAAAGATTGGTTGTCCTATTGTTAAAACTTGACCTCCTTGCCATGGAACCGGCGCATCCTCCGCAGGACCATTGCGATGTGCTCCAAAGGATCGTCCGCACTGTACACCTCACTAACACAAACATCAACACGATACTACATCACGCGCACAAATTAAGAGCTCGAAGTCCGTCTATGGCGCATACTATTCTTGTCACGCTTGTGTCGGAAAGACTAATGGATGCGGAACAATCAATATGGTTAGAGAAAGCGTTAGTGACTATCATATGGAATGGGACAACATCCGCAGGTACTTTTAATGTCTTGAGTTCACTGGGTGAACTCCTGGATACTTTGACGTCTGGCTTCTTTCAATCGCTTAGCCCCTCTTCCACGCACGCAGCACAGACAGTACGTTTTACCCTCGTTTACTCGTGCCTGCAATGACAGAAGCAGCTTCTATGGAAGCAAATAGAAGCGTCTTATAGCCAAGATAATTTTGAGGCTGCCGAATCCTGGTGTCAAATCTCTTTACACACGGCTTTCAGTAATTGTGGAGTCCTGAATATTGGTAAATTGGAACGGTAAAGTTTACGATCCCTTCGATGCCGACATAGTCTGAAATGTCACGTCAGAAAGTTGATCCTATGTGCTCTGGGCATGTCGGACGCAGCAAAAGCCAGAGAGATATTGTCTCGCATGTCAGCACCTAATCGAAGTGATCCATCCACCCAATACCTGATTTACAAGGTCGCTCTCAGGTCCTGCGACATCGCACTGGGTACTGAAGTTCTCTCATCTCGTGAGGCACGAAGCTTACTGGTGATAAGCTACTGAATGTCTTGATGCAATCTGCATCGCTTGTACAAAGGACATCACTCTCCTGTATGCGTGCGTTCTAGAAGCCCAACAAACTGGGGATCAGCTGCAAATGTTGGTTTCTTTACAGCGTGTGATTGCGAAATACGAGGACGGCGCTCCTGACCTTGTCCACTTACCAGCATTGTTACGGTACGATCGCCGTGTCGTGCCTGATCTAGATTCACCATTAATATTTCAAGCTGTGCTGCTCGCCTGCTTATCCGCGAGATCGAAAACCCGATGTCCCAAATTAAAGAAGGCGTCGACGACATCTGTAAGCTTTTTGAAGGAGGTAAATCCTGTCTTCTCAATGCCATAGAGTATATGCTTACAATTGTAAGCTGCAGTACAAGCCAAGAAGTCAAAGCTAAGTCTAGTGAAAGACCTATTTTCTCTAGCAGAGCTAGATTGGTTTTCAAGGAACAGCTACAACCTAGTGCTAAAGGTCTGTACAAGTTGGCCAGCGGAACGAACAGTGCGCCTAGTACAGGCTTGCATCAAAGTAAGTATCCATACATGGGGCAGAAACCACTAATTCTAAGACGAATAGTTCATCGGTCTCTACCCGGCATCCATCGATGCCAATATCCAAGCGGATCTATCTCTCCGCAAGCTATTCTGCGACTTTCTATGCGCCTCCTTATTCGTTGTACTTGCCCGCAAAGAGGACAACGTAGCGGACCAGGTAGCTACCCTACTTAGATGACATTACCTCCGATTGTGCTTATAAAGACAGTTGCAACGTTACATTAGCGTGCGTAAGGCAGCTGATGATTTCCGGGCAAATATAAACGGTCAAGTCAGTAGATTGGAAGGAGGAGCCAAAGAAGACCTGCAACGCAAGCATGTCAGTCTTCTTGCTTTTGATTTCGAGGCAGCTGCACGTCTTAAGGCATGGGGAAGTTTCAATCAGATTATCAAGGTTTGCTTTCGAATGTGTGTTTCCACAGCTGCATTTGACGTCATTTATCTACAGGATTCTGATATCCATGGAGACTCAAAGTTACATAGTATTTTGGCCGATATTACACTGTCATCGGAAGCGCCGGTTGATGGTCAGTCTTCTCCCATCAACTGGTAGTGAATAGTCTAATGTTTGCATTAGTCATGATAACGACTTTACAGCAGATCATCAACGCCGCTTGGCACAAGGCAATTCAAAGTGTCGAGAAACTTGCACGGTGGATCAGATGCCTTATAACCCTAGCTGTTACGTCCAATGTCGAAATGGCAGAGCAGCTCCTTGATCAGGTCGAGAGCATAGTACAGGAATCGCGGAAGGTTTGTAATATTCTTTGTACATGGCTTGATTCCACTAATATGATCATTCCCATCAGCAAAGTATTCAGTATCCACCCGAGGAACTTGAGTGGCTTGCGACTACCACATTCAACCGCGCGATCGACTTTTACTGCGCATCACAGAATGCATCGTGCAGAAAATGGGCGATGAAGGCACTCACACTATCAGGCCTTTGCGAAGATGGTGGTGGATTGCACGAGATTCTGCAGCAGAAGTACCAGGGGCTTACTTGGCACGAGTGATGACCTGAACTTTGACTCAGGAACGCCTCTTGAGCTTGAACGCTATATAGAAACCAAAGAAAAAACTCGATGGGGCCTTCTATATTGGTCGAGCACTTCCGGCCGTTGTAAAGCACGCCACTATCTGTTGTTAAAACACTAGCATATCCAGTCTAAGGCTCCGGGCCATTTTTCCACCATATCTTTTCTAGGTTTCCTGACCTAGTGCTGTTGTGTGGTTGACGAATCAGATGGGGTGGTTGACACTGCCAGTTATGCTTATACTTACGTGGGTAAGACATCTTCACGTCGTTTTGCGCAAAGTTTTCCGATGATGTTGAAATAAGTCATTCGTATTTGATTCCTGGACTGAGTTTCCTGCACTCTTTTATCCCATCTCACTCTTCAAGATAATGCCCCTTATCACAAGGCTTCCTCAAATTACCAGGACTAGCCCTCGCCCAGTAAAAGTGTAGTCATGACACCCAATCCCTGTATCTATCTTTCCTTCTCTTTGTTTTCTTTATACCATATATGGGCTCTCTTTGGGTGCTCTACAATGCTCCTACCTTGGTCTTCCGTACCGATTACTACGCTCACTTATGATGGTGTACAGTAGGGTGAGTAGGATATAGCGAGAGTGTTTTCATGGAGCCATTAGACTAGTTCGAGACTATTACCACACCTTGACACTGAATACAGACATCCCCTCCCCCTCAGTATGGATATCTATTACAAGTATCCTAGTAATCTGATGTAAGTCCAAGACTTGTTAGAGTAACGAGACCGTAACTTTGTGCTTATGTATCTTCAATACATATCCCTAGAATGTACGTATTCTATCCCATGTCCTGGCAAATTTGGCACTCGTTTCGGCTGTACCTCAAGGAAACCCCGCTGGAACGTGTGCCTCGCCAAGACATAGTATAAGGTACGATAGAGAATGATTCGCTTAGGTTAGTGACTCCTCGTATCAACCAGAAGCCAGTCCGTTCGCAAGCATCAGGGGAATCCCCACTATTCTAGAATAATAGTAGAAGAGTTCACCTGGAAGAGGCGCGTACCTGGAAGGGGCGCACTCTACAGGGCAACAGGGCAAATGGAATGTTTCACAGCATAAACATCGTCTTTAATAGTCCTAATGGTCTACAGACTTACTCCAAGATTATCTTCGTAGGGATTACTTGATTGATGGAGTATAATGGCAAGTGAACAGTAGGAAATATATAACCAAAGCTAGTAGCCCTAGAAGAGTTCACCCCGAGACCCCCTTCTGGTCCAAACTTACTTCTGGTCCAGCCCTAAGTGGCTAGCAGCCCGGAGCTTTCGAGACTCCGGAGTCCCGGGCCTAGCTACAGGGTACCCTTAGGCCTACTGACGTTCGCTGCTATAGATACTTAACTAGGCTTATTTAATAAAATATTTTACTATAAGAACTATTTAGGCAAAGGTTTTCTACAATATTAAAAGCGAAAATAAGTTAAAATAATCGGCCGTTATAGCATAAGAGGGCGTGGACCAGAAGTAAGTTTAGACCAGAAGGGGGTGAACTCTTCTATGAGAGGGCTGAGCCTCTTCCAGGTACGCGCCTCTTCTAGGTGAACTCTTCTAGTTGTCCTACCCATATGAGTAATTCTATGGAAATCTGGCCTGTCACGCCTGCAAGTGACATATCTGAATGTAGGAATGTAAATCAGTGTACGAGGGTTCTCCTATGTGACGATGAGTCTCTCATTTGGCACGACTCCAAGCCTGTCTAGCTCCTCTCTATTGTACAACTTGTGTGAGTGTGTTATTACAGCCCCGCATTAAGACAGCTCTCAACGTACAAACATCAAATCCCCACAGAGTGAACAACGATGCACAAGGGCAACAATTCTTGTGTCGATGCCTCCCGTGGCTGAATTTGTGCGAAGACATCAATGTCGCATTGCTCGAATTGTCCGGGATGAGCGCCCCTAGCAGTGCTGCAAGCTGGAAGCTCACACCAAAGAACAAGTTCCATCTGGGGCAAACTGCCAGCTCTGTTTCCACGAGACCGAATTGGGAAAGAAGCGGCCTGCGTCTGACCTTAAGACATGTTATTGGGACCACGACAAGCTCATCCAATGCATTCGATACGGATACCGAGAATAATTCGTTCGTTTGCTGTGCTGGTCCGGCGGCGATACTATCTCACGTCGATGATCAATGCGATATTTCCCAGCGGTTGTTTCGGGCCAGAGACGACGGGTCTGCTGTCAATTCGACTCCCTCCTTCTACAATCCGTCAACCCCAACCAGTACTCCAAGCAAGAGTCGTCAAGCATCACCCTTAAAAGATCGGAGCTATGGGCTAGGACCAAGTGCTTTGTATGAGAGCGCACCAGAGTCTCTGGCACATAGCAAAGCCAATACTCGGAGCAGAGAAGCGACCTGTGTCGCGTTGAGCCCGGGGGGCCAGCTTCTGGCTGTTGGAGAGGTGAACAAGCCGTCATACTCGAGTATTCCGATTCCAATTGACATATCTAGACAGGATATAACCCAAGAGTCCTTCTTTTCTCTACAAGCCATGATACTTCGTCCGAGATCCCTTTGTCAATCCTTACAGATCACAGCTTTGGTGTGACTTGCGTTGGATTCTCTCATGACTCTCGATGGCTTTGTACTATCGGAAATTGCTACGACGCTTTTATATTGATATACTCAATCAATGTCAAGAGCGGTGTGGCTAAATTACATTCGAGCAACAAATGCAGTAACGTCAACAGTGTTATTTGGATGGGCCACAGCGTCGTTAGTATTGGCACCCGCCACGTAAAGGTATGGAGGCTCGACCAAGCCATCCAGAGTTCCCCTTCGAAGGCACGACCTGAGTAAGGCACCTTTCTAATCTTCTCCCTGTTGCATGGTAAAATATTATGTGAAGGTGCACTTAACCTTTGAACGCGTCTTTCCCAACCACAGATATCGAATAGTATCGTACCAATCGGGTCACTCCATTCTGTCGTACCTTCGCTTGCTGCTCAATGATGTCTGCCGAACATCCACTGTATCGAGAGGCAGATTGCTGACTCCCCAATTTGGGCAGCTCGGAGACAATCTCGACCGCCTATTCGGAGGGCCCAACGCCAAAGACACTTCCAGGACGGAACTGCCTTCTTGGCACCCTCATAAACGCTACGTTTACTGCTGCAGTGGCTCTCTCCGATGAACAGGCTTTATTGTGCACTTCACAAGGGGACGTATGCTTACTGGACGATACTAGCAGGATGCAACAACTTAGTATAGTTGCCAAAGTTGAATTCTGCATTGAAAGCGTTTCAATAGACCGCAGGCAAGGTCTTGTCTATGTCGCAGGCGAACGTGGCATCATGCGGGTGGTTCCATTAGATGAGCTGGTTGAGCCAGTCCCTTCTCCATATACCCTCGCCCTCTCACCACCTTATGATGTGGCATCGACAGCGAATTTGGTCAGAAAGTCGAATACGTTGGCGATAGGCGTCATACGCGACCGAGTTATCACAATTGACTCTGATCGGGTTGTCCAAATCTGGGCAGCTCAAGACGTCGGCGTAGGGGCTCAATCACGCAGTGTTATCAAAAGATTACCTGCCCACGAGAGTGCTGTACTTGGGGTGCGCAGCTTATTGCCAAAGGCTAAGCCCGATGGTTCTGATTTCCTGACCTTTTCCAAGAGAGGTACTGTGATGTTCTGGACGCTCGATGGTACTTGCACTGGTAGTATTGAGATACCTTTGGAACAGCCGAACGGCGTTGAAGATGACGTTATTAATGAGTTGAAAGTGGTAACACCTTTTGTCACGGAGGATTCTTTGGTTTCCGGCGATCGAACTGGCATTATGAGGTAGGTCGCAAACCCTTCCATGCGGTAGCACATCTATTCAACATCAAAATCTAGGCTCACTAATCGTTCTGGGAACAAATGTAAGCCATGATCTCTCTCTAGTTCTTCTCCCACCCGGGGTCTGAATGTTGAAGCCTACTCGCCCCGACGGTCTCTTGAACATCTTTCAGAGCACAGGCCGCCAGCTCTGCTACTACAGCGTGGCTTTCGCATACTAGCGACGAGCTACACTGTCCATGATTTGTCGAAGAGCCAACTTTGCGGTCTAGCGGGACCTCTGGTCTGGTAGCCCCGTGCTAGAATGGCTCTCTTGGCTGCGATGAATCGACGTTTTGAACCCATTCTGTACCCTTATCTCTTTCCTGTACTTCACCTCTGAACCCGCCTCAAGACACTGGACATTGCTTGACAAGGAAGAGCTGACCCAAAAATGATTCAGGCTCCAAGATTCAAGCGCACAGTGGCGATATCAACGGCATAGCCATTGCCAAGGTTGAAAGCTTGTCTATTGTTGCAAGTTGCGGAAGGGACAGAACTTTACAGCTTTTTCACAAGCAAGATTCCCAGCTCAAGCTCTTTCAGACGCTTAACGACCATGCTGCAACCGTGACAGATCTTATGTTCATGGTTGAGGCATCAAACTTGCTGTCGATATCGTCTGATAGGACAGTCGTTGTTCGAAGATTGGCTCATGGAGCAAAAGGCTCATTAGCCTACCTCCCAGTTCGCGTGATAACCCTCAAGGCAAGCCCAATTTCTTTTACACACGTGCCAGATGAGCCTAATGTGGTAGTGGTATCGATGATGGACAGGCAGATCCAGAGATACGATATATCTTCAGGGCGTCTGCTTCATAGTATAAGAGCATCCGATTATATAGGATGTGAGACGATGATGATTGGGTCGTTGGAAATTCAAACAATTGGCGAGACTGGTAGCCAGAGACGACTTCTCATGGGTGTATCCTCAACAGACAAGTCAATAGTAATTCACGACTACATTTCTGGTTCAATGCTCGCCAGGGAGCATGGGCAAAAGGCGGTATCGGCCATCAAGCTGATTCAAGAATCTCGAGATAGTGGATTGTCCCGCAATATTCTCATTAGCTGCGGTCTAGACAGTACAATCATGATATACGATCTAAACGTACCTAAAAATTCAAACGACATGTCCGGAGACAGCTTGGGTGTGACTCCGTCTCTCTCAACAAAGTCGATCCAACCGTTGAGACGCATCTTATCAAGAAATGAAATCTCGAGCTTCCAAAAATCTCTGGAGTCTGAAAGCGACAGGGTCTCGCCGCTTCGCAGTACATCTCCGTCCCATGTACGACGCAAAACATCCATTGTCCCGAGTGCGTGCCTTTCGCCAGCTAATGGACAACACGATCGCAAGTCCTCGCAGTCGTCCATGGGATTGAGCCCACAGACTACTGGGCATCTTAAAGCTAAGCGCCCATCTCTGGATAACCGACGTCGAAGCAAAAGCGTAGCCAATCTTAATGACCTGAACAACGCGGCGGAGCAAATCTGCGAGTCCCTCCGTGTCTTCCGAAAAAGGATCACCTCGGCGGCGATGGACAAGATGAACGCACAGACAGCACGAGAACTGGAAAGCGAGCTCACTCTAACGAGTCGTATTTTGGGCGAGCGAGCTATGGAGAGCAGAGGTGGACGTGAGAAAATCGCAAGTGAAGTTTTGGACGTTTACCTCGCGAAAATGATCGACGAGCGGCTGGCGCTCAAAGCGAAGTCTGATGAAGTTAGAAGAGACACCAAGGAGGGCAATGAAGAAAGCGAGAGTGATGTGACTGCAGGGGCCAAGGACGGCCTGGGAACCTGACTGACCGGGTGCGATTTCTAACTGCTGTCAGCATTATGACGGTTACCACCACAAGAACTAAACAGCCTTTATGGTGATTGATCTATACCAATGTACACGAGATTGCATGTTCTCAGGTCTTGTGCGATTCAGACTGGATGTGATCAATAGCCACGCGCGAATGATCGCTCGTTCTTCGGCATATGACCCATTCGTTGGCTCCTATGAAATCCCCCCAACGTCCAAGACACGTGGCTCCTATTCTTGGATTCGTTCACCTGTGGAGAGGTACCTGGGGCTCTCTTCTTTTGGCATTTGAAATCTCGAGGCCAAAGTGTCCAACAAAACCGAGCTGAAAGCGATGGTCTCTTACTCGTGCCAGAGAAACTCGCCATAATACTACGGTACATCTGTAACAAATGCGGTCGTGTCTCATATTATTGAATCCAAGAATCTATGACTCTCTTACCCACATACACCGTCACCTTGCATCCAAAATAGCCTACAAGCGCAAATAACGCAAATCCAAAAACCACAGCTTGGAGATTTCGCCGCTCTATGCCGGATTGCTTGTTTACAATATTCGGCGCGTCCTCCATCTGCGTGCTTTTTGAGAGGTTCGGTATGTATTTGAAGTCAAAGGTAGTTTCCTCTCCCAGTCCCTGCTTATCTTCAACAATAACTTTCCAGAAGAGCTTGCGCAACGCCTAAATGTTGTTAGTGAATCCAAGAGAAAGTCAGGCGGTGTAGAACGTACTGCTATTTTCCGCCGGTCTAAGTACGGTATGGATCTATAAGTATAGCAGACGGCCATGAAAAACAGACACTGTCCCAATGCCAATGCCCAATAGTAAAGACTTGGACGCCCTAAGCCCAATGCATCACACAACTCATTGCCATTCAGGAACCTGGCGTTGACCTGAAGAAAAGATTCCGAGGCAAAGCTAGGGGGTTGGGCCTATTCGTGATCAGCTGCACATGATTCATCCTACGTCGTTTCGGAACCCTACAGCAAGACATTTAATGATGTTGTTGGCGAGTATCTTCGACGTTTCCGTTGGATGAATTTCGTACAGCAACAAGACTTCCATAACCCTTTTGGCCTTCTCAGGCGTCTCAAAATGCTCGGTTGGGGTTCCTGTCAAGTATGCGATGTAACGCCATAAGGCAATGTAATCAATGATCTCTTGTCGTGTCATCCAAATGCCTTGACGTGGCAGAGACAGCCATACGAGTGTTGCAGAGAAGGTGCCGATAGTTGCTATACAGTCCAAATCATTGATTGGTATTCCCCACGCTTGGACATCGTAATATTGCGATCTTTTTTGAGTTAATTTCATGATCCTTTGACGCACGGCTGCATGAAGTAAGCGGACACGTATGGAGGACGCAAAGCCTGCTCCACCAGGCTGGATCGACGCTAGTGATTGGGTGCATTGCAGTATGTGCTGGGTTGTCTCGAACAAGCGGTGTCTAGCGACTTTGGTGGAGAAACCTCCGGTTCTAGCTAAGGTCTCTACAACCCGGGCGGCTCCCATGCCCCCGAGCAGAGACTGAAATGCTAAACCAGTCAAGCTGGGGCCACCATATCTGTAGAAACAGTCTTGTCCACGGGCGATCTGCTCCCAGTCAACCCAATGTGGTACGGTATTGACCTCTCGCCATAGCTCGCCCAAAGTTTCGTTGCTCTCGGCATTGTCTCGCAACAGAGTGTAAATATCTCTCTTCGCATTTGAAGAACCCTCGGTTGCACTTTGGGTCGACCCATTGAGGGTTGCATCGCGTGGCCGAGCTGCGTACGGCGGGGTCGGAATGTCATTTAACGATGATAATGCCTTTTCTGCGAGTGTATCATAAGAATGTTTCATGGGCTGCAATTGAGCCTCTGTCAAATGGTCCTGGGTCAAGGTGAAGGTGTAACCCCATGCCGATCTGGTGTTCTCGCCCTTCCTAACAAAAATTCTAGGCCAAGCCATGGGTGAGCGTAGTGGAGGATGTAATTCACAAAGAGAGAAGAGGAGAAAAAGTGGCAAAGTTGTGATCTTGGGCGACTGGAAGGAAGCGTCATCGCTTCCGATTCACTGCTAATAAGTAGAGAAATCTAAATCCTACTACCGTAAGCTCAGGGAGGATAGAATAAAGACAATCAGAAAGACAGACGCATTAACCTTATCAAAGCCATTTTTCACTGAGCATTTCTCGTGTACTCATTGATAGAATATGCCCCCTCCCGAGGGTCCCTAAGGTATTCTACAAGTAAGGTATTCTACCTTAAGTCCGATCGCTTAGTAGAATAGCGGTGGGACAAGCCACTGAACAGGATTTGGCCCTTGCATAACATTGCACCTAACTTCCGACATCGTTTAAAACTACCTACATATATATAACTATGAAAGCGTACTGTTATGACGGGGAAGCTGTACGTCTCGCCTGTCTGCCAGGTCAGTCCCTGTCCTAACGCACCATCAGGGCGATCAGCGGGAAAAGCATGACTCGGGGCAATCAGTGAGCATAGATTATCTAGCTCAGCTCGGAATTATCTATCACCATTGCCCCTCCGTATCCGATGTGGATGAGATCGCATCCAATAGATCCTACAAGAACAGGGATGAGATCATTATCTCTCCGGACAAGATGGGGGATGCATACGATGGTTCGTGCTTGTTCGATGCGGCTTTCGCGTCTGATCGCAAGGTCGGATTCGATTGTTAGGATCTTGCCTTGTCGCTAACTTCGGTTTTCGTGATAGAGAAGGTCAAGATGTTCTTCACCGAGCATCTCCATGAAGACGAGGAGATTCGATATATCCTTGAAGGCTACGGTTACTTTGACGTACGTAACGCAACGGAGGAGTGGATCAGGATACGATTGGAAAAAGACGATCTGATTAGTACGTACTGGTTTCGGCATCACTCTGTGTTTTAGCTAGCCTATTGCTGACTCTACATATGTACAGTTCTGCCTGCAGGTATCTTTCACCGCTTCACCACAGACAGCAACAATGTATGCAGCCAGCGAACCCACAACATGTGAGGTTGACTCTGACGACTTTTTTTAGTATATCAAAGCAATGAGACTGTTCAAGGAAGACCCACAATGGACCCCCCTGAAACGGACTCCTGAATCAGAAGGAAATCATCACAGAAAATTTTATCTTCAGGAAAGGGACCCCAAGGCTGGGATGATGACTTGAAGAGTTCTTGGGACTAATAGTGAATCATCGTAAGAACGAGATCGTGATTGAGATGGGCATTGACCTACTTATTTGGCCTGGTATAAGCAAACTTCTTGTTGATATCATAACGTTACTGAAAACACGAAATCTCTTACCTTCGAGTGTTTCAATGTTCTCATTCTCCGCCAATCACTTCGTCGACCTACACCCATCACCGCCATGCGTGATTGAATATCCCAATTCTTGGAGTCTACGGAAATAACGCCAACTTTACTTCATGGTTGCTAAATCAGCTCACCAGTTCACAATTATTGTTGGTAGTAGAATTTGATTATAGTGAGATTTTTGGCCTCTATCTAGTGGCTGGCACTCCACTATTGGTTGCGTACATCCGATTAAAGCTACTGCTTTAGGATGCTGTTGAGTGATAGAAGGCACAGTTGCAGAAGACCAAAGCCTGCGGTAACTCATTCAGGCCTTCGCTGATTTATATAGTATCAGTTAAAAGCTTATTCATCTTCGTAATCTTGGAGGAAACGCTTAGATCAATTGTCCGGTCCCCAATCTCGACCACCAAACCCCCTTTGATGTCGGGATTGACCTGCGGAACCAGTCAGCGTCTGCCTTGAGCTGATATATCATCGACACAAACCTTGGGGATAACTTTCAACTTCTTGCCCTGGCTGTATTCTGACTTTGAGACCGCTGTCTCTAGCCGCTGCAAAGTCTTCGTGTCAAGTTTCTTCATAAAGACAATCTTGTCAACGTTCTTCGTTCATTCACCCAAGTAGCCACGGACTCACCGATGCGCTCGTGATGATCAAGTCGACCTCTCCTCTTGCAGCACCCATGAGCGTAGTGAATTTCTCGCAAACACCCTCCAGTATGCCAAGCCTGTTGTTATCGGCCAATGTCTTCAGAAAGTTTTTCACAATGTCTCCCTTGTCGGCTCCCCCCATGTGCTTCTGTAGTTCCTGTACGATTTGGGATTTGTCGCCAGGTGTCAGAGTAGGAGCAGTGAGGATTTTAGGGAGCTTTGGGTCCCTCTTGAAGACATCAGACAGAGCTGCGAGTGATCTGGACGTGGTTTCGAGAGCTGATAATTTTACTGCCGCAGTGTACTAAAGGTGTCTTAGATCAGGATGGAAAAGAAATTTGAGTAACAGAGATTGTAGTCGGAATACATCACACGTACTAATGCACTTGCGTATGTCCCGTCTAGTCCATAAAGAGGTACAGGTGGTTTAGGGTCTAGACTCGCAGGCGTTGCGTAAGTCCTGAGGGCTGAGGACGTGGCGATGCAAGCTCTCCGAGAGGCTGCGGCTCGCGAAGGGATAATCCTCATTTGTTGTGGTAGCATTTCGGTAGTTTGGACAGGAATCACTTAGCCGTCTCGATGGCCAAAATTGTATCGACGGTGAGCAGAAAGAACTACAGGCGCGTCTTCATTTGGATTTGTCCTGTCCGAATGGAAGATGTACCACCCTAAGGGTACGACGCTCGATCATCACAACCTGAGAAGTCGGAGCATTCAGGTTAGGTGTATGTGTCTAGCCTGTAATCTCCCGTTATGATTGGATGATTTTGGATAATAACAATTGTTATGGCATTACTAGCTGGCTTTGCTACTACGATGTATTGAGGATCATCTGTATTCTAACCACGATACGAGCTATGTGACGATCTTTCGACAAGAGCATTCCCCTAAAGGCTGTTGTACACCTATCCATGAACCGATTCCCCTGATTTGAATGTCATGCCCGAATGACCCAGCACATACTGTTCCGACGTTGTGAATCTCGTGTTCAATCGCTTCTCAACATGCTGTCCACGAGATCCCCTAGAGGACCCCAGAAGTCCTTACCGCTCGCCAAGTTGTGTTCATCGATGAAGAGAACGTAGTGCTTGAAGCTCGTATTAATGTGCGGCTCCAGTCCGAGCTGAACAATGACAGGATAATGGTGACAGTAGATATGAGCGTAAACGCGGTATAGCCGCTTGAAGAGTTGGCGGATCAAAACAGGGAAGGTCTTTGGGAATGGGACACCTAGCAAACATGTGTTAGCTGTTTCTAGTAAGAAATGTTGCCCAGCGAGACTTCACCTATTCTGCTTGGGAACATAGACTCATTGTCAATGTTACTCTGAACCCACGCCATTAAATGCTCGATATATTCAGGCGCCGGCATCTTCGTGGGTCGCTTGAAGTTCTCCGAATCCTGCCATAAATATTCGAATCTGCGTACTATAAGTGCTGTGGTTGGTATTGGCTGGAATGCTCACTCGTCGGTGGCCTTCATCTCTGGGCAAGATTGAGGAGAACAGAACTCTGTAATTGAGCCATAAAGTAGATTGATCTGATTGTAGAAGTCCACCACTGTGAAGTGTCAGACAGACTCGCACGTTTCCTAATCAAGGCCGCACGACGCATGAAGCCTTCGTACCATTGACGGCAAGCCATTCACTCAGATCTTCTCCCTCAGGAAGTTTTACAGCTTTCCTCAAGCTGCCGCTACCTAGAGTCGCTTCGGCAAATTGACGCAATTGGTAGCTGCTTGTCCCCTTATTCGCATTTCTAGGTTTGAATTGGCCCCTCGTCCTGGCATTTCTACATACGACACTTGGTAAGCCAACACTCTTATGCGCCTCTCATTTCCTCAACTTTCTAATGCTGCTGCTGACTATTCATTGCCATTTGTATATGGTGAATTACAGGGAAAGGAGGTGTAGAAAAGCCGAAAGTGGTATATTCAGATGAAAGACGGAAGTGAGATAGAGAGCACTTAAAATGAACCGTATGGACAAACATTGTGGTGATGAAAGAACTCATTGCAAAACTCGTAATCGTTGCGTTCTGGGCCGTGACTGGATTATTCCGTCAAAGTGGAGATTTGGTTGCAACTCGGCGCGTTCCCGCCTCAGGACGGTCAGCTAGAGGGTAATAGTGTAGACTACATATCTTTCCTATGGCGTCTCACATTAATACTGTCAACAAGACTTTTGACGCGGTAGACGCGTCTGTAGACTTTAAGGGCGCTGGGGGGCACGGGGGTAATGTTACATCGGCAAACTGGGAACCCGCATAGAAAATCCGAAGCTGGAAAATCCGAAAGCGCATCTTACAGGTAAAATACTAGAAATAAATAGGAAAATCATAGGCTTTTTTTATTCTAGCCTAAAAGTCCTAAATATGAAAAATCCGGATTAAAGGCCTTAAATCCGTGAGTTTCCTCTAGCGCTAGGAAGAAACGGGAGGCTTACTAGAGTTATAGTAGCTATATTATTAATGCTAGCGTAATATAGGTTTTAAATACAGTTAATTCGCGTAATAAATATACGCGTAGAGTACTCCCTCTAGCCTAGCCCTATATTCTATATCTATATTACACCTACTATTAATTCTCTTACTAAGTATTAGTACTATTAATTAATTAATAAGACTTAGTAATAGATTAGAATTACCTAGTTAGTACTAGCCTTATATAGTTATATTATAGCTAATTAGTAGGACTTATCTCCTATTAGTCCTATTACCTAGTATCTCTAAAAGTTACTAAATATATATTTAGTAGCTTATAGTATTATACCTAGCCCTAGAGCTAGTATATAGGTATTAAGGTAGCTAATTAACCTATTCTAATTTTATATATATGTAATTAATTAGCTATTAAGGATTCTATTAAGGAATAACTAGAGTATAGTATAAAAGGCTTCTATATTATAATAGATATAAAAGCTATAATAATACTAATAAATAAATAAAAGGTAACGCCTATATTACTAACTAACTTACGCTATAAAAGTAAACCTCTCCTTATAAAAGTAAATACCCTTATACTCTACTAACCCTATATAATTTATTATATAGCTATTACTTATACTTATTAATAAGGCCTAAGGCCTTAGAAAGATCCTTCTTACTATACTAAATATTATACTTATAGCTATAGCCCTTCTATTTAATAAGATACTAAGTCTTATCCCTACTAATCTACTTACTTATAATAGCCTCTAGTTTATAGATATCTAATTTAGTAGTATTAAGGCTATTATTCTTAATAATAGGAGGAGGGTATATATTTCTAAGACATTTATAAGGGTCTAATCCCTTTATAAAAGGCTCTAACTAAGTAATTAATATAATAGGATAGATTCTTATTAATAAAGGAAGCTATAAATAATATACTAATAGACCTACTTAATTAAGAATTAAGAAGGGTCTTATATATTAGTTATAAAGTTTATAATTTAAAATTATAAGGGTACTATATAATAACGTAGCTATTAAGTACTATAAATAGTATATATATATATATATATATATATATAGAACTCTCTATTCTTATTAATAGTAAGACTAATTACTACCCTTCCCTTTAAGGGGAATTCCCTCCTCTATATACTATAAGTAAAGGGGTAGTATAGTACTATTATATATTATAAACGCCACGTTAATAGTTATATTATATTCCTAACTAGTCTTTATAATTATCTCCCTATTTAAGCTCTTAGGCTTTAAGAGTATAAAAGGTTATAATTTATAAAAGATACTACCTTAATAATAGAATATACCTTAAATAAGAGGGTAATAATATAATTAATTATAAGGCCCCTAAGTTAAGCCTTAAGGAATATATAGTTTTATTAAATTATAATAATTATAGATAATACTCTTATATTATAATCCTTATATTATAATATATTCCTATTATATTTCCTATTATTCTTTATTAATTTATTATAAAAGTAATTAGAAGTCTTAGTATTTTAAAGTAAATAGGAAGTTATTACTATTAAGGGTTTATTAAGTACTTAAGGTATACCTCCTTTATATAACTTTAATATTATTCTTTTAATTATAATATCTTTATTTTTATTAATTATATTAAGTCCTTTTTAATTTTTATTTATATTGTTACCCCCTTTATACCTTATTATATCTCTTTATAATCCTACTAATTACTTTATAAGTAATCCTTAGTAATAAACTTACCCTTACTACTAATTAAAAGAAGACTACTACTACTCCCTCTACTTATAGAAATAGTACTTAACCTCCTTTATTAAGTTATTTATAACCTATCCTTATATTATCTTATATAATATACCTCTAATATATTATAATTTAAAGTAAAGAGTTATAAGTCTAATATTTTTAATTAAGGCTTTACTTATCCCTTTAATAGTATACTTTATATACGCGCCTCTCTTAGCTCTATTAGATATAATTATTATAAAGATCTTAATATTAAATATTAATAGAAGATTCCTACTTATATTTATTATACTTATACGCGCCTTCTTTAATCCTTAAATATTATAACTACTTTAAATATTAGCTCTAATCTCCTTTAACTTACTAGATTCTAATAAACCTTTAATAAGCTTATTTAATAGTATTATTACTACCTCTACTACGCCTCCTCTACCCCTTCTACTACTATTACTCTTATTAGGGTAGACCCCGCTATTACTATCTATATTATATATACCTTTAAGGGTATTTTTAATATCCTTTACTAGTATATATATACTACTCTATCTCCCCTTTTAAAGCTCTACTAAAGCTTTACTAATATATTATAAGAGCGTCTCCTCCTATTATAAAGGATAAAGAAGAGGATAAAGAGGATAATCCTATTACTAGTAGTAGTAATAATACTAGGCCTAATACTACTACTAATATAATATAATAGCCCTTTCTTATAATACCCTTAATAGTCTAGTTATATTAGGTATCTTTTCTTTTCTTTTTCTTTTTTGAATAATAGAAATTATTTCCCCTCTTATATAATATAAACTTTATACTTTAAGGTAATTCTACTTAAATCTTTTTAATATATCTAGTATATTAATTAAGTCCTACTTATATAACTATTAATTATAATTATAAGATTAACCCTTCTACTTTACTAAATATTAAAGTTTATTATAAGAGATTTTATAATTAAGAATAGCTTTAACTTCCTATTTATCTTTATTATTTATAAGCTTTATTTATATAATTTTTATAATACTCTTATTATTACCCTTATATAACTTTATAAGTAAGATATAAAAGATATTATATATATAAAAGATATTAAGTAGTTATAACTTATATACTTAACTAATAATATAATTAAAGACCTTAAAAGGCCTTAAATAATATTATAATAATTTCTTAGTTACTTATATTAATTTAATATACTTTATATTTAATAAGATATAATTACTTATATTATATTATCTTTATTTTTACTATTTATTTATATACTCTACTTATATAACTTATACTTAATATAAGTATTACTTTAAATATTCCCTTTATTTTTAAAGTAATTTAACCCTTTTTATATTAATAGGACTTCTCTTAATAATAGCTTTAAAAGCTTTATATCTAGCTTAAATAAATAATTATAAAGCGCCTTATATAAAAGTAATTTAATATTAATATACTTTATATAATTATATATAAACTTTACTAGATAAAGTAACTCTACCTAGTTATTTTATCTCTAAGTAGAATAATAGTATAAATATTATTTAAGTATACTATTCTATCTTTCTATTTAATTATCTATTTAAGGATAGAAAGTAATATTAAGCTTTCTTTTTATATTAATATAATAATATATAACTACCTAGAAGGTATTTATAAATACTATCCCTTTATTATTAATAATACCTTCTAATTAATTATTAACTATTTTATATATAATAGATTATTAAGGCCCGCCTTAAAATTAAGAGAGTTAAAAGAATGGAAAAATAAGCCTTAATAAATTTACTTAGATATATAGTAAGACGAGTCCTAATATTAGGATATAATATTAGGGGAGGAGTTATAAGTAGTAGTAGTAGTAGTAGTAGTAGTAGTAGTAGTAGTAGAAGTAGTAGACTAGGGAGTAGAGGGGAGCTACCCTTATAAGGGCTAGGGAGCCTAATAGAGGGGAAAGAATCTAAAGATAAGGGAATACGCGTTAGGAGGATATTAATAAAGGCCTTAAAAGCTATTATAGTTATACTAGAAAATACCTATAAAAATTCAAGATTTTTACGTCAGAAAATCACTCCTACTACCTGGCGTTTAGTAGGTGACGTGAATAGCAGGGAGTATATCAGATATAGTAGGCTATTAATGACACGGATATTTCCCCCTATTCAGACAGATATTAGACACGTTAGTAGGTGGGGTGAATAGTAGGGAGTATATTAGATACGTTAGTAGGTAGGTAGGTAGCCTATAAAAGCGATAGTATTAGCTATATTATATATACCTATTCTAATAGTATTCTATACCTAGTAATAAGACGGATATTTCCCCCTATTTAGGCTGATATTAGATACGTTAGTAGGTAACGTAAATAGTAGGGTTTTTAGCTTATAAATGCGATAGCATTAGCTAATATAGTAATACAGCGATATAGATCATTATAATAGCGTTATATACCTAGTAATAAGACGGATATTACCCCCTATTCAGGCTAATATTAGATATATTAGTAGGTGGATATTAGATACATTAGTAGGTGACGTGAATAGTAGGGTTTTTAGCCTGTAAATGCGATAGCATTAGCTAATGCAGTAATACAGCGATATAGAATATTATAACAGCGTTATATACCTAGTAATAAGATAGATATTTCCCCCTATTTAGACTAATAGTAGTTATATTAGTAGGGGTTATTATAGAATAGGTAAAAAATAAATGATAGTAGGATTTTTCTTATTTATAATCTATATTCTAGCCGTTAGCGTATAGAATTTAGTAGGTAAATCTATTTATTCCAATATATCTTTTAAACTACTAGACTAATTTTAATAATTTTAATATAGCTAAGTAGTATAAAATAGGCTAAATAATATAGTTTATATAGAAAATATTATAATACGTCGGTGTATACGTGGGTAGAATATAAAGAATATTAGGAATTTAATATTCTTTAGAAAAGTAGGCTAGACTAAAAGCGGTTAAATAGGGGTATAAAGCGATAAATCTATTAGATAAGAGGTCTGGGAGATCTTTAGGGTTTGAAATTACATATATTCTATTATAGTAAGAAGATAAGACGCGTTAAAGGATAGAATAATATATAAGATAAAAAGGATAATAAGAGTAGAGCTTAAATATATAAAGGAGTTTATTATAAAGGTAGATTAATAGCTTAAAGAGATATATAAATTTAAGAGAGTAGTAGAAGAATAGTCCTAGAGGGGGAGGATATAAAGGGGTAGAAGGAGCTAGGCGTAGATAGCTAGCTAGAGCCTAATAGGTATAAAAATAGGTAATATAAGTCCTAGGGAGATATTTATTATAATATTAATAGGTAATATTATAAGAAAGGGATTTAAAGTAATAAATAATAGGAAGGCTAGGACCTTAATAGTCTAAATTAATAATAAAATTAAGAGGGAGGTAATAAAGGCACTTATTAAGGAGTAGCTAGTTAAGAAATTTAGGATAATTATATTCCTAAGGATATAAGAGATTATAATAGTAAGGTACCTAGTTAGAAGTAATCTAATACTATTTATAATAGAGATAGAGGTAAGGGAGGAGTTAAAGGAGAATAATAATTAGGTAAGGAAGGTATATAAGTTAATAAGGGTATTAAGATAAACCTTCTATAAGGACTAGTTAGGAATACGGTACTACTATCGACGTGGCGTCTATAGTATATAGTAGTACTACGCTACCCCTTTACCTATAGTATATAGAGGAGGGAATTCCCCCTAAAGGGAAGGGTAGCGATTAGTCTTACTATTAATAAGAATAGAGAGTTCTATATATATATATATATACACCGTTTATAGTACTTAATAGCTATATTATTATATAGTACCCTTATATTCTAATTACTCTACCCTATTTAGGGGTAGTAGCCTAACTATTAATAAGATAAGCGGAGAAGGGTTATTATAAGTATAAGGTAAAAAGGTTAGTTAACTAGCGTAGATAACCTACTTAAATATAAGGGATTAAGCTTATAAAGAAAGTAAGTCTTAAGAATAAATTAATAAATTAATAATAGATATATTATAATTATAACTAACTATCTAGGGGTAGCTATTAGGTATATAAACCTATTCCCTACTACTTAAAACCTAAGAAGTACTATTATAAAGGATATAAGAACTTAAAGAAGAAGTCTTTAAGAGGTAGTAGATATAAGATTTATAATAATATTTAAAAGAGTTAGAGTAGGAAATATATATTAATAATACTACTTAAGCGGGTTATTAATATTACCTATTATTAATAGAAGAATTAGAATTAAAGTATCTTTAATATAAAACTTATATTCTTAGGTTATAAGACCTATATATATATAACGGGAAGTTAGTATAAGAATATTAAGAATAATTTAATAATATAATTAATATAATTAAAATAAGTATAACCTATTTTCTTAATAACTTTATAAAAATCTAATATATATTATAGTATATAACCCTAGACCCTAAGGCTATATAATATAAGTATATAAAGGATATATTAAAGGATAAATAGTCCTAGAAATACTTTAATAATTTCTTAATAAATTAAATAAAAGATCTTTAAAATTAATATTTAATAACTAGTAAGTACTACTTAGAAGCTAAGTAAAAGGAATATTAAAAGATTATAAACTTTATAAACTTTATAAATTACCTTATTAAGTTAAAAAGATAACTTAAGCTATTAATAGAGTATATACTCTATAATAACCTTTTAAATAAATTATATAAAGATCTTTATAATTAACTTATAATATAACTTAATATCTTAAAGATAAGAGATACTCTTATTATATTAATAACCTAATTAGAGCCTTATATAACGCTACTTATATATAAAGATTAAAGGGATAATACTTCTATTAAGGGTTAATATCCTTAAAGAGGAAGAGGAAATTTCTAAGGATAAAGAGATAATAGCTTATATATAAAGTAAAAAGGGTAGGGTAGTATTAAAGTATTATTATACCTTCCTTAAAGGCCTAAGCCTAACCTCTCTACTATTAAGTATTATAATTATTAAAAGAAGGGATATATAATTAAAGATTATTAGAGTATAAAATTAATAGTTATAAGTATTATAATTAATAAGCTTATAACTAATAAGATATCTAATAATAAACTAGCTAAGAGAGGCTTAAATTTAAAAAAAAATTAAGTATTATAATTATATCTATTATTATAATATAAGGGAAGAAATAGATATAATAACTTATTATTATAATATAAATAGAGCTTAAGAGCTTATAAAGAGAATTTATTATATTAATTAATTTTAAAGTAGATATTAATTATATTAATATACGCTTAATAAAGGAATAAGATTAAGAAATAGACTTAAGCTTTAATAATATCTTATATAATAAAGTTAAGAACTTAATATTATTACTAAGTTTTTATATAAGAGAAATTAAACTTATTAATTTTAATAGTATTATATAATATTATAAGGGCGCCTTTTATATAATAGTAAACTTTAATTATAACTTCTACCTTAAGTATTTATAATTAGAAAAATAAAATCCCTAAGTAGATTAGCTTATATAAAACTAGTAATTCCCTATTAAAAAAAAGTAATATTAAAGAGTACTTTAATATTATTAAAGCCTTAGAGGAGTAGCTTAATAATATTATATTTATTATAATATACTTAGGAGTAGGTAATAAAAGCCTACTACTTAAAGTTAAGCTCCCTTTAAAATTTTAGGAATTCTAAGATATCTTTTTAATTAAGAATATTAGGGCGCTATTAGATTATATATATTATAATTATATAATTAATATAAAGGAAAATAAAGAACCTCCCTTTAACCTACTTTATAACTTATTAAAGAAAGAGTTATATATATTAAAAGAGTACTTTAAGTAGGCTTTAAAAAAGGGATAGATTTATAATTTTATAAGTTTAATAAGTATATTAATTCTTTTTATATTAAAAAAGGATAAAATACTATACTTATATATTAATTATAAAGTACTTAATAAGATTATAATTAAAAATCACTATCTACTTTTATTAATTAATAAAATATTAATAAGATTAATTAATATTAAATATTTAACTAAGTTAGATTTTAAGGATATATGTTATTATTTATAAATAAAAAAGGATAATAAATAGAAGATTATATTTTATATAAGGTATAGCTATTTTAAATATATAATTATACCTTTTAAATTTATTAATATATTTACCTTATTTTAAGTATATATTAATAAAGCCTTAGCGGGATTACTTAATATTATATATATTATTTATCTAGATAATATTCTTATCTACTCTTAAGATAAAAAGTCTTATATTAGAGTTATAAAAGTAATATTATAATATCTTTATAAATTTAAACTTTATATTAACTTAAAGAAATATAAATTTATAATAATAGAAGTAGAATTCTTTAACTTTATTATTAGCTGTAATAGTATATATATAAATTTATATAAAGTAGATATTATAATAGAATAGCTAAAACCTAGAAGTATTAAGGATATTTAGATCTTTTTAAGGTTTATTAATTTTCATTATTATTTTAGTAAATACTATTCCTTTATAATTATAATATTAATAGATTATCTAAAAAATAATTATTTATATATTAAAAATGAAAAGTTAATATTAAGTAATATTATAAAAGTAGTATTTAAGTAGTTAAAGTAACTCTTTTAAGAGGTATTATTACTTATATATTTTAACCTTATAAGAGAAATCTAACTAGAGATTAATACTTTAATTCTAGCTATTATAACTATTTTATTATAAAAGTTCTTAATTAATATTAAAGGGGTAGAAGTAGAATAGTATCTTATTACCTTTTATTTTTATAAGTTATATTTAATAGAAATTAGATATAAGACTTATAATTAGGAACTACTTATAATAGTTAAAGTATTCTAGGTATAAAGGTACTTCTTAAAAGGTAGTTTATATTTAATTATAATAATTACTAATTATAATAACTTAAGGTATTTTTAAATAATAATATTATTATTAATAAAGAGATAAGTATATTAAGTAATAAAGCTTATAATATATAATTTTAAGATATACTATTATATAAGTATTAAGAACCTAGTTAATATCCTATTAAAGTAACTAGATTATATACTAGTAATAGATAAAGAAGATATTTATTTATTAATATTATAAAATAAGTTAAAGAATATTAAGTATATTCCTTTTAATAAATATTATATATATAATATTTATAAAGGTTTATAAGATAATAAGGCTTATAATTATAAATAGTATAAAAAGTTAGAGATAGGGCTTAAAAAGCCTTATACCCTAAATATAGGAGAGAGTAATACGCTCTTAAGGATATAAAGTAGTATAAATAATAGCTTAAACCCTATTATAAGATAGTTTAATATTAATTAAATAATACTTAGAAGGTATATTATAATTATATTAATAATAGAGTATATATAAAATAAATATAATAACTTAATATTAGAGATACTTTAATATCTTTAAGAGGGAGATAAAGATATTTATAATAAAAAATAATTATTAAAGTCCTAGGGCTATAAAAAGGCTATTAATATATATTTATTAATAGATAAGATAAGGGTCCTTTATAAGGGTAGTATAGTTTTTATATCTAATAATAAAGTAATTAGATAAGAAATCTTAAAGCTTTATTATAATAACCCTTATACTAGCTACTACTTATAAAAGTATATATAAGAACTTATTAAGTAGAAGTTCTATTAAAAATTAATAAGATAAGATATTTATAATTATATATAAAAATACTTAACCTATTAATTAATAAAGCTATATAGATATATTATTTATAATATATTATTACTATTATTAATATTTATAAGACCTTTTTAAGAAATTATAATAGATTTTATTATAAATCTCCTTTTAAGTAAATAAAAGGATAGTATTTATAATATAATTTTAGTAGTTATAAACTATTATATTAAGGTAGCTAAGTATTTACCTATTATAAAGATAGTTAATATTATTAATATTATTAACCTATTATATTATAAAATCTTTTTAAGGTTTAATTAATTAAAAGATATTATTAGTAATTAAGGGATAATATTTATAAGTAGCTTCTAGGTAGTTATATATTATTATATTAATATAAAAAGAAAGCTTAATACTACTTTCTACCCTTAAATAGATAATTTAATAGAGAGATAGAATAGTATACTTAAGTAGTATTTATACTACTATTCTACCTAGAGATAAGATAATTAAATAGAGTTACTTTATCTAATAGAGTTTATATATAATTATATAAAGTATACTAGTACTAGGTTACCTTTATATAAAGCGCTTTATAATTACTTACCTAAGCTAGATATAAAGCTTTTAAAGCTATTATTAGGAGAAATCCTATTAATATAAAAAGGATTAAATTACTTTAAAAATAAAAGGAAGGTTTAAAGTAATACTTATATTAAGTATAAGTTATATAAATAGAGTATATAAATAAATAATAGAAGTAAAGATAATATAATATAAGTAATTATATCTTATTAAATATAAAGTATATTAAATTAATATAAGTAATTAAAAAATTATTATAATATTATTTAAAATCTTTTAAGGTCTTTAATTATATTAATAGTTAGGTATATAAGTTATAACTACTTAATACCTTTTATATATATAATATCTTTTATATCTTACTTATAAAGTTATATTAAGGTAATAGTAAGAGTATTATAAAAATTATATAAATAAAGCTTATAAATAATAAAGATAAATAAGAAGTTAAAGTTATTCTTAATTATAAAATCTCTTATAATAGACCTTAATATTTAGTAAAGTAGAAGGGTTAGTCTTATAATTATAATTAATAGTTATATAAGTAGGACCTAATTAATATACTAGATATATTAGAAAGATTTAAGTAGGATTACTTTAAAGTATAAAGTTTATATTATATAAGAGGGGAAATAATTTCTATTAATATAAATAAAAAAGAAAAGATACTTAATATAATTAAACTATTAAGGGCGTTATAAGAGAGGGCTATTATATTATATTAATAGTAGTATTAGGCCTATTACTATTACTATTATTAATAATAGGAGTATCCTTTTTATTATCCTCTTCTTTATCCTTTATAATAGGAGGGAGGTACTCTTATAATATATTAATAAGGCTTTAAAAGTACTTTAAAAGGGGAGATAGAATAATATATATATATTAATAAAGGATATTAAGAATACCCTTTAAGGTATTTATAATATAAATAGTAATAGCTAGGTTAACCCTAGTAAGAGCTATAATAGTAGTAGGGGTAGAGGAGGTATAATAAAGGTAATAATAATATTATTAAATAAGCCTATTAAAGGTTTACTAGAATTTAGTAAATTAAGGGAGGTTAAAGCTAATATTTAAAGTAGTTATAATATTTAAAAATTAAAGAAGGCGTATATAAGCGCGGTAAGTATAAGTAGGGATCTCCTATTAATATTTAATATTAAGATCTTTATAATATTTATACTTTATTAAATTAAGGGAGGCGCGCGCGTAGGTTATCCTATTAAAAAAGTAAATAAAGCTTTAATTAAAAATATTAAACTTATAACTCTTTAAATTAGAATATAATATAATAAAGGTATATTATATAAAATAATATAAGAATAAGCTAGGAGTAACTTAATAGGGGAGGTTATATACTATTATAAATAGAGGGGGTAATAATAGTCTTCTTTTAATTAATAGTAAGGGTAAGTTTATTACTAAGGATTATTTATAAAATAACTACTAGAAGTATAAGGAGGTATAATAAGGTATAAAGGGGGTAATAATATAAATAAGACTTAAAAAGGACCTAATATAATTAATAAAAAATAAAGATATTATAATTAAAAGAATAATATTAAAGTTATATAAAGAAGGTATACCTTAAGTACTTAATAAACCCTTAATAGTAATAACTTCCTATTTACTTTAAAATACTAAGACTTCTAATTACTTTTATAATAAATTAATAAAGGATAATAAGAGGAAAATAGGAATATATTATAATATAAAGATTATATATAAGAGTAATATTTATAATTAATAAAACTTAATAAAATTATAAATTCCTTAAGGCTTAGCTTAAAGGGCCTTATAATTAATTATATTATTACGCTCTTATTAGAGGTATATTCTATTATTAAGGGAGTATCTTTTATAAATTATAACCTTTTATACTCTTAAAGCTTAAGAGCCTAAATAGGAAGATAATTATAAGGACTAGTTAGAAATATAATACTATTATTAATATAGTATTTATAATATATAGTAGTATTATACTACCCCTTTACCTATAATATATAAAGGAGGGAATTCCCCTTAAAGGGAAGGGTAGTAATTAGTCTTACTATTAATAAGAATAGAGAGTTCTATATATATATATATATACTATTTATAGTACTTAATAGCTACGTTATTATATAGTACCCTTATATTCTAATTATAAGGACTAGTTAGGAATATAATACTACTATTAACGTGGCTTTTATAGTATATAGTAGTACTACGCTACCCCTTTACCTATAATATATAGAGGAGGGAATTCCCCTTAAAGGGAAGGGTAATAATTAGTCTTACTATTAATAAGAATAGAGAGTTCTATATATATACGTATATATACTATTTATAATACTTAATAGCCACGTTATTATACAATACCCTTATAGTAATAAATAAAAAATTATATTTTATATAAAGTATAACTATTTTAAATATATAATTATACCTTTTAAATTTATTAATATACCTACTTTATTTTAAGTATATATTAATAAGGCTTTAATAGGATTACTTAATATTATATATATTATTTATCTAAATATTATTCTTATTTATTCCTAATATAAAGAGTCTTATATTAAAGTTATAAAGGTTATATTATAATATCTTTATAAATTTAAACTTTATATTAACTTAAAGAAATATAAATTTATAATAATAAAAGTAGAATTCTTTAACTTTATTATTAATTATAATAATATATATATAAATCTATATAAAATAGATATTATAATAAAATAGTTAAAACTTAGGAGTATTAAAGATATTTAAATCTTTTTAAAATTTATTAATTTCTATTATTATTTTATAAAATATTATTCCTCTATTATTATAATATTAATAGACTATCTAAAAAATAATTATTTATATATTAAAAATAGAAAATTAATATTAAGTAATATTATAAGAGTAGTATTTAAGTAGTTAAAGTAACTCTTTTAAAAGGTATTATTACTTATATATTTTAACTTTATAAGAGAAATTTAATTAATAAGTAATACTTTATTATTAATTATTATAACTATTTTATTATAAAAGTTCTTAATTAATAATAAAGGGGTAAAGGTAAAATAGTATTAAATTACTTTCTATTCTTATAAGTTATATTTAGTAGAAACTAGATATAAGACTTATAATTAAGAACTACTTATAATTATTAAAATATTTTAGGTATAATGGTATTTCTTAAAAGGTAGCTTATATCTAATTATAATAACTTAAAGTATTTCTAAATAATATTATTATTAATAAGGAGATAAGTATATTAAGTAATAAAGCTTATAATATATAGCTTTAAGATATACTATTATATAAATATTAAAAACCTAGCTAATACTCTATTAAAGTAGCTAAATTATATATTAATAATAAATAAAAAAGATACTTATCTATTAATATTATAAAATAAGTTTTAAAAAAAAGCTATATTCCTTTTAATAAGTATTATATATATAATATTTATAAAGGTTTATAAGATAGTAAGGCTTATAATTATAAATAATATAAAAGGTTAAAGATAGGGCTTAAAAGCCTTATACCTTAAATATAAGAGAGAGTAATACGCTCTTAAGGATATAAAGTAATATAAGTAATAGCTTAAACCCTATTATAAGGTAATTTAATATTAATTAAATAGTACTTAAAAGGTATATTATAATTATATTAACAATAATATATATATAAAATAAGTATAATAACTTAATATTAAAGATATTCTAATATCTTTAAAAGGGAGATATTATAACTAATTTATAATATAGAAAGAAGATGCATTCTCTATATAGCAGGAAATCTACCTAAGTACATAGAGTATAGAAGCCTTCTGTAAGGAAGGCGCGCTAGGTAAATAATAATAGCGATAATAGTAAATACCTATAATAGACACCTATAATAAATAAAGCTATTATCCTAATAATTATATATATTAGCTATTAGTAGATACTACCTTATATAATATATTAATTAAAAGACTTTTAATAGACTAGTACTTAGAGTAAAAAGATATAACCCGATAAGGTAAGAAATTTTACTATAAGGGCAAACTACTATTATTACTAACTATCCCCTAGCTCCTACCTTAGGCCCGTTTACCTCCTTATAAATCTAGATAAGCTCTAGTATATTTGATAGGTAATAATCTAGTATCTATTAATTATCCTCTAATCTATAGCCTAGCTATCTAGTGAGGTATTAAGTAGACTAGCTATAGCTATAGCGAATATAGTATTTACATAGGAGGCGTTTAATTTTATACTTAATATCTCTATTAATAATAATAGGAGGGGTAGGTAGGCGGTAGTATTAATACGGGTTATCTACTAGATTAATAGTAGGTTTAAGATAGGCTATTAAGATAATATTATAAATATATATTATATCTAATAATTCTAACTTATAAGCTAGATAGCCTACTTAATTAAGGACCTTAAAGGGGCTAATATACTATTAGCTAAGCTTCTTTATTATTATACTAGGAACCCTATAACCCGCTAATATTAAAGAATTTTACTATATACTTCAAGTTATAATAGTCCTTTATCCTAAGTAAGGTAAAAGTAATAGCGTCGTTTATATTAATATAAGATAGTCTATATTCTATTATAATAATAGGTACCTAAGGTATTCTTATAGTTAAAGGGGTTACTTTTATAATAGGTAATAAGGCTCTTATTAGTAAGGTGGTTATTATATTTACTTACCTTATTAATAGTCTTATTAGTAAGGTAGTTATTATATCTACTTATATATAGTCTACCTTGGGCTTTAGTAGATCTAACGCCTCTCTTATTTAAAATCTATAAAGTACTTTAGTAGGTATCTTATTTATAAATATATATTTAGTAGAATTATTAAGAGTAGCTATTATTCTTAGAAGAATAGATAGCTATAAAGAAGCGTATTTAATTATAGTAATATAATACTAGAGGGCTATCTTAGTAGTCTAGTTTAATTATTCTAATTAACTATTAGTCTAAGGGTACTAGGTAGCTAAGTAAAGTAAAGTAACTTTTAAGTAATAAAAGATACTTTATTATAGCTATATAATAAATTTCTAATTATAGTCTAAGATTATTACTTAAGGTAAACCCTAATTAATCTCTACTAACCTATTAAGTAACCTAATTACCTAATCCTTTATAATTTATATTATTTTACCTAGAATAAGCGTAATTACTTTAGAGAACTTATATATAACTATTAAAATACTATTAAAGCCTTTTATAATTAAGGGAAGTACTAGGATAAAGTTAATAGTAATTATATAAAATAGCTAAGTAGGTATTAGAATAGGCTATAATAATTTATATAGCTTATATTATAATATTTAGTTAAGTTAGTATTACGGGTAATACTTAATAAACTTATAAAGCTTCTTAGATAGGTTATAAATATATAGGCCTTTAATAAGTCTTTTATATATATAGGTATAGCCTAGATATCCTAATTTATTATATATAAGCTTAAATACTTCTACTTTTATAATAGATAGAATATATAAATATAGCCCCTATTTATTATCTTTAAAATATAAAACCTAACTAATAAATTTATAAGTTAATAAAGCGCTATTATTACTAAGGTCCTTATTTTACTTAACTATTTAGATAACCCTTACCTATTAAGGCTTATAATAGCTAGAGATAAGTCAGTTATAAAAGTGTTTACTTATTTCTACTAAGCTAATAAGGAAGTATCTTATAAATAAGGTATCTAATTTACCTTTTATATCTTACTATAAATAATATTTACGGCTTACTAGTCTTAATAAGGTATTAGGTACTACGTTTACTTTACCTAATTTATAATAAATATCTAAGTAAAATTATTAAAGATATTCTAATACTCTAATAAGGCGAAGATTAAGTTTTTTAATTAAGACTATATTTAGGCTTATTTACCTTACTATTAAAACCGCTATTAAATAGTTAATATAAACTATAATAATAGGCTTCCGCGTAGCCTTAATTATATAATAAACTTTCTTAATAACTTATACTAACCCTATAACTTTAAGTTTAATAGCCTAATACCTAGTCTTAGCGTTAGTAAGTAAATAACTAAGAAATAAGATAGGTTACTAAGATTTTTACTTAAGGAACTTAAGTAACCCTACTATTATAGTTATAAAAGAAGGGCCTTATTTATAAGCATCTTTAATAATATAGTAGATAATAGCTTTAAAACTAAAATTCTTACTTATATCTAAATTAATAAATAGTTAACGCTACTTATTAAAGTAGTAGAGGATACTTAAGGAAGTAAAAAGCTTTTATAAATAGTAGAAGGTATTTAATTCTTTAAGCGTAGGTATTAAAACCTTTAATCTACTAGCTATTCTTTTATATATATTACTATTAATATTAATTACCTTTATAAGTAAAGTCTTATATTATAGTAAAGCCTTTATAATAGTAATATAGAATATTATATACTATATATTATAGCCTATTATACTAAGGTATTTCTTAAGCTAACCTAGGGGATCTAGGAATATAAGTATAATAATTATAGTAAGTTTCTTAGCTACTATTAATAGCCTAAGTATATCTACCCTTTACCTAAGTAAATAAATAGATAAGTACCTAAGGAATAATTTTTTAGGAGATAGGTATATATTATATTTATCTAATTTACTAAAGAATTTATAAAGGTACTTAAGATATCTATCTAGTAAGGTAGAGAAAATTACTATATTATCTATATATATATAGTAAAAGTAATAAAGTTCCTAGAGTATAATATTATTTATTTATTAAATATATACTAGAGAGTTCCTAAAACCTATTATAAGTATATTAAATATTTCTTAGCCTTTATAAGAGGCTATAATTAGGTGGTACTAGTAGTCCTACTTTACCTACTACTAGTAGAAGAAGCTTACCGTATTAATAGTTAAAATATATAAAGTACTCTATAATAAGGTAAGTATTTCTAATTAAAGAGGAATAAGGTAGGTATTAGGTATTATAATCTTATTTAATACTCTAATATTAATAATAACTTAGCCTTTTAAGCCGTTAAGCGTATTTTTCTAAATAATAAAGTAGGAGAAGGAGAATAAAGTAGACGTATTTATCTATTTAAGTCTCTCCTAAGAATATAGTTTATTATATTTATTATTAATTACCTCCTTATCTTATTAACTAAGAGGGTATACGCGTACTTAACTAGGTTTATATAGATCTTCCTAGTTATTAAGTAAAGAGATTTTTATATATTATAATTTAGGAATACTAATAATATTACTAGTATCTTTCTAAAGATTAAGAAATTTATTAACTACGGTAGTAATTAGAGTAGCTACCTAAGGTATAGTATTATAAATTATAACTCTAGTAGGATAATATATCTTAACTAGTATATTAAGGGCCCTATTTACTTACCCTAATAAGGGGGATCTTACTATAGCTATAAAGGCTATTATAGTAGTAAGTAGACTATATATACTAAACCTTACCTAGCTAGTTATCTTAGTAGGAGGTTTACTTATAAGAGCTTTACTATTAGGATTAATAGGAAAGTAACTAGCTAGCTTATATTTAGCTACTTTACTAAGGACCTAGTTACGTATAAGTATAATAGGGCTATTAATATTATTATAAATAAAAACGAAAGATATTACTATATCTATAATATATATATATAGTAATAGAGTATTTAATACCTTAGGTTTAAATATAAAATTATAGTCTTAAAGTAATTTTAATATTTAATACTAAGAGCCTAAGATTAGTATAGTAAAGTTATTATAAGCTAGTATAGTTATTTATTTCTTAGTAAATACTAAGGTAGTAATATAAGGACCTTAACTAATAACTATAATAGGAATTCTTATATTCTAATAGGATCTAATTTTGATTAAGTTATCCCTAAAGTTAATAACTATTTACTTAGGCTTTAAGATATTTATAATAATAAGTACTTTAGCTAATAGATTATTTATAATATAGAATTTACGCTCTATTAAGGTAACTATTCCCTTAAGGCTTTTAAAGAATATAGGGATCCTAGTAAATTTACTAGCGTCGTATTTCTTATTACTAATACCTGTTACTATTATAAGTATCGGTATCTTTTCTATTAAGGCCTATAAAAACCTAGTAAGCAAGAAGCCTTAATTAATTAGGCTTACTTAAGTACTAGTATTAGTATAAATATAATATTTAATACTACTAGAAGAGAAGGTAACGGGTACCGTAATATAATAATACCCCTGAAAGCTATACCCTTTAACAGTAATATTATTAGAATTAGAGCGAATAATAAAGGATTTAACTAATAGTTTACTTAGCTTACCTAATCTACTAGAGGTAGATATTATAGAAGGCTTCGCTTTAAGATATAGCCGGATTAGATATATCTATATAAAGTATTATTTAACTTAAATATAGAGGTATAAGTATAATATATTAATTTAAGTAATTTTAGATTTATAAAGTAGTTCTCTACTATATTATTAATACCTAATTTATTAATAGTAGTAGAGCCTAGTCTTAGTCTACCTATTAATCTACTTAAGACTAATTAATACCTTAATAGTAGCCTTCTTTATAAGCGTTATATTATTCCTACTTATTAAGGACCTTATTATTATTACCTGCCTTATCCTTAGTAGTTACCTAATAGGCCTAGTTATTATACAGACGCGGAGCATTGTAGGTATTTACTTAAAAAGGCTTATTCTAAAAAGGTAGCTTATAGTAGGGATTTTTATTATTAACGTTATTTTATAGAGATATCCCAGCTATTATATTTATATTTCCGCTAGTAATTTATAACTATTAGCGACCTCTAGGTAAAATCCTTACTTAGATATTTTATAATTACTATTAATTATTATTATTATAGTTCTATAAGTTATAAAAAGGATTACTAAATAGCCTATTTCTATAAGAATTTAATAGGTTATTATAAGGTCTAAAATTATTATTATATTAGCTATTCTACTAATATAGATTTAAGTTAAAAGGAGGATAATTAAAATTAGAATTCTATTAACCTTATTTACTACCTTATAACTATTACTTATTTACTTATAACGAGGACCTTATTATATCTATAGAAGGCTTCCTATATATATTAAACTAGATATCTTTCTTATAATAAAGCTTTATAAGAAGGCTACTAATAGTAGACTTTTTAGTTAGATAAGGTAAAGTCTATTATAATTCTCTATCTATATATTTATATACTAACCTAACCTATATATCCTTTATAGAGGTAAAGCTAGTATTTTTACTATTAAGAATAATTATATTAATATAATTAGCTAGGTTATAATAATTTCTTATATCTTTAATTATATATTAGACTAATTTAAGTAAAGCTAGTAACTTACCTAGGGAGTTATAGAATCTTACTTTAAGACTCTTATACTATTAATTAATACTATTAGAATTATTATATAAGCTAGAGTAGCTAAGTTTATTAAGCTAATTAGTATACTATTTATTAATAGTACTAAGTAAGTAGGAGTTTATATTCTACCTTAAGATAGTAGGATCTATATTAGCCGCTTTAACTTAGAGGTAGTTAATAAAGTTAAAGATATTATAATAGATATTATAATTATCTTTTACTTTAATAGGTATTACCTATAAGTCGGGATTGAAGTATCCTAAATTATAAGGCCTAAAGGTAGAAGTAGATAAATAAGGTCCTTATTAAAGACCTATTATAATAGGCTATAAATTACCTAGTTATATCTAATTAAATATATATATAGCTTAGGTAATAATACTAGCTATTTTAATTTACTAGGCCTTTAAGAAGGTAGTAGTAGCTATATATAGTACTAGTATTAGTATCTTAAATAGTAAGGGTATTAAGGTAGGTTTAAAGCTTACTAGAATAATATTTATCCTCTTAAGCTTAATACGCTAGACTTATATATTAATATTAAATCTATATTTATTAACTACCTACTTAGGTAGGAAGCGTATTATAGTAGTAGGTAATAATACTTACTTAGTACGCCGTAAGGTAGTAGACGTAGTAGATAATTCTAGGGTATTATTATCCTTAGAGTTAAGAGGTAAGTCTTCTAGTTATAAGTAATATATAATAAAGAACTTAAGTACTCTCTAAGACTTTATTATAAGCTTATTAGTAGTAGGGCTACTACTCTTAAGGAATAAATTAATCTTATATAATTAATAGATTACTTAATTAAGGAGTACTAGATTAGGAGCTAGCTTATTAATTATATACTACCGGTAAGGTAGAAGTAAGTAGTAGATATTACCTTTTACTTTAGAGAAGAAGCGGTAAAGGTAATAGTAAGGGACTAGGTAAATATACTTAGATATAATATTTCTTAAGGTAATAAGGTCCTTATCACCTTATTATTTAATGCCTTATTATTAATAGACTTACTTTAATAGCTAATAGACTAGTAGCCGTAGTAGCTATTTATCTAATAGCGGGGATAAGATAGTAGGGAGCAGAAGACTATTAAGGACTAGTGCCGTAAGGCTAGTACTACTAGAGCTAGTAGTTCTTATTAATATAATTATAGTACTTAGTAATATAGAATAAGATCTATAATATTACTACTATATATTATAACTAATTTATAATATAAAAAGAAGATATATTCTCTATATAATAGGAAATCTACCTAAGTACGTAGAGTACGGAAGCCTTCTACAAGGAAGGCGTACTAGGTAAATGATAATAGCGATAATAGCAAATACTTATAGTAGGAGATAAGAATATTTATAATAAGAAATAATTCTTAAAGTCTTAAAATTATAAAAAGGCTATTAATATATCTTAATTAATAAATGAAATAGGGGTCTTTTATAAAGGTAGTATAATTTTTATACCTAATAATAAAGTAATTAGGTAAAAAAATCTTAAAGCTTTATTATAATAACTCTTATACTAGCTACTATTTATAAAAATATATATAAAAGCTTATTAAATAGAAGTTCTATTAGAAATTAATAAGGTAAGATATTTATAATTATATATAAGAATATTTAACCTATTAATTAATAAAGCTATATAAGTATATTATTTATAATATATTATTATTATTTATATACTTATAAGACTTTTTTAAGAAATTATATAAAAAATTATTATAAATCTCCCTTTAAATAAATAAAAGGAAAGTATTTATAATATAATTCTAATAGTTATAAACTATTATATTAAGGTAGCTAAGTATTTATTAATTATAAAAATAATTAATACTATTAGTATTATTAATCTATTATATTATAAAATCTTTTTAAAATTTAATTAATTTAAAGGTATTATTAATAATTAAGAAATAATATTTAAAAGTAGCTTTTAAGTAATTATATATTATTATATTAATATAAAAAGAAAGCTTAATACTACTTTCTATCTCTAAATAGATAATTAAATAGAGAGATAGAATAATATACTTAAATAGTATTTATACTATTATTCTACCTAGAGATAAAACAATTAAGTAGAGTTACTTTATCTAGTAAAGTTTATATATAATTATATAAAGTATATTAAACCTAGGCTACTTTTATATAAGGCGCTTTATAATTATTTATTAAAGCTAGATATAAAGCTTTTAAAGCTATTATTAAAAGAAGTCCTATTAATATAAAAAAGGGTTAAGTTACTTTAAAAATAAAAGGAAGATTTAAAATAATACTTATATTAAATATAAGTTATATAAGTAGAGTATATAAATAAATAATAAAAGTAAAGAGTAATTAAAAAATTATTATAGTATTATTTAAGGCCTTTTAAAGTCTTTAATTATATTAATAATTAAGTATATAAGCTAGTAATAAGATCTACTTATATATAGTACTAGCTACGAACCTATTATTTATTAATAGAGCTAAGAGGTCTCTAGTCTAAATATAGTTAGAATAAAACTAAGATATTACGTAGTAGTAGAGCTCCTTATATAGAGCTTTTATACGCGTAGTAAGCGCGCCCTTAGTATATATAATAATACCTACCTTAGTTCCCACTAGTAATATTAGCTCTACGTATAAGAGACTCTAGGTTAAGAGATAGAAGGTATTATACTAAGTAAAAAAGCTAGAATAATAGGCTAGGGCTACCCCCCCTAGCTAGGAGGATTATAACTACGCGTAGGAGTAGGAGTAGTAACCCTATAACTATAAGTATAACTAGCGGGATTTTAATATAATCTACTTTCTCTTATAAGTAAATTATTATACGGCCTAGTACTAGGAAATAGTAATATAATAGTGGTAATAAAGTATATTTATACCCCCCCCCCTAATAACTATAATAGCTCCCTCCTACGTATAATAGAAAAGATATATAATAATTCCTAGTAGGAGTATTATAAGCCCTCTATAAGAGAGGAGTAGCTAGGGTAGTAGTAGAATAGTAAGAGGGCTAGTAGTACTTATTAGTTTAATTAAACTATATAAAGAAGAGTAAGAGGGTAATTATAGGAGTATAGACCCTTTAAGAGTAGAGAAAGGGGCGTAGCCCTAATAAGAGAGAGGAGTATATAGATTTTAGGATCTAATACTACGTAGTATAAAGTATAAGGGAGAGGATAGTATATAATATTTAAAGGCCTAAAAGTAGTATAATAAATTAGGTAGGTAAGAGAGGTTTTCTTCTATAATTTACGGTTTCCTCTAAAAATTAGAGTTAGAACGCCCTTATTAGCTCTAAGTAGCTAGATAGTAGAGTATAAAATATAAATATAATAAATATAAATTAAGTATATAAATTATAACTACTTAATACCTTTTATATATGTAATATCTTTTATATCTTACTTATAAAGTTATATAAAAGTAATAATAAGAGTATTATAAAAGTTATATAAGTAGAGCTTATAAATAATAAAGATAAATAGGAGGTTAAAGTTATTTTTAATTATAAAATCTCTTATAATAAACTTTAGTATTTAATAAAGTAGAAGGGTTAATCTTATAATTATAATTAATAATTATATAAGTAAGACTTAATTAATATATTAAATATATTAAAAAGATTTAAGTAAGATTACTTTAAAATATAAAGTTTATATTATATAAGAGGGAAAGAGATTTTAATTATTATTAATAAAAAAGAAAAGATACTTAAAGCTATCAAAGGTATTATATTAAAGGGCTATTATATTATATTAATAGTAGTATTAAGCTTATTACCTTTATTATTATTATTAATAGGATCCTCCTTTTTATCTTTATCTTTATTCTTTATAATAAGAGGGAGGCGCTTTTATAATATATTAATAAGGCTTTAATAAGGCTTTATAATATAGAATCTACTCTAGTTTATATGTTTTACTTAGCGATAGCGGAATAGCTTCTACCTCCCTAATACTCTATCATTCTTAATAGCCTTAATAGCTTTCTTAATTAATTAATCTATATAAATTAAAAGAGTCCCTATTAATATAGTAGTAATACTATATAAAAGGCTTTATAATACTAATTAATTATCTTAAACTACTAAAAATATTAAAGCTACCCTTATAGTACTAATAATCCCTAAGTCCTCTAGTAGTATAGAGAAGCCTGTTTCTTTATAATTAATCTATCTCTATTTATTACTATCTATTATAATAGCGACGAGCCCTAATAGTATACTCTACTACTATACTTGAGTATAATCTTATATTACTTTAACTTACTACTAAAGACTTTAATAGCCTCTTTTATTAAACTTTATATAAGTTTATTACTTTTTTATATTTCTTCCCTAAGATCTAAAAAGCCTTTCTTTAAAAGGAAGCTATTAAGGTAGCTTAACTACTACCCCTTAATTAATATCTTATTATATTAGTAAACTAAATCTATAAATTTATTTAGGATACTAGTAATATATATATATATATAAGGTACTAGAGACTATTAGCTATTATATTAACTATATTATTACCCGCTATAAGCGTCCCTTATAACTAGGGATCCTTAAATTAAGTAATTAATATACTACCTTAGTAGAACTATCCTTCTATCTATTTAATTAGGCTACTAATAGCCCCGCCTTTTAAAAAGTAATTAAATATTTTATTAAGAGTACTAAGTATTATTAAAGCCTCCTATAGCTCTTATTATATTTTATGAAGTATTAGCTACTATTAACTAGGAATAGTCCTAAGAGATTCCTATTAGTTAAATAACCTACTATATCTTCTACTCTTCCTCTATCTAATATTAAGTTACTTATAAGAATACCCTTAGTAATATTAAGTATTACGCCGCTAAATTTTAGTACTAATCCTCTAACTTATAGGACTTCTACTAAAGAAGCTATATATAAATAGCCTATTAGACTAGTATAATATCTAGCTATAAATAAGAATATAGGCTTTACTAAGGCTTAGCGTACTAAGCTATAAGAAACAATCACTAGTATTATACTACTAGCCCTACTACTAGCGCTAGGACCTATAGATCCTAGTATACCTCCTAGAGTACCTTATAATTATAGTACTCCCCGCTTTAACCCTAATAATATTAGATTTTTAATCCCTTTTATAATAATAAATCTATAAATACTACCTCTAATATTAAATATATAGGTAAGACTACCTATTTCTATAATATTTATATATTTATAGACTATATTAAGGATATTATTTAAGTAAGGGGTAATCTTATTATTTATATAAACCTTTAACTATATCTCTAAGAAACTACCTAGGGATAGTATACTACTAAGCTTAGAGAAGGTAATAAATATCTTATTACTTATAATATTAATATAATAATAGAAGGCCTTATTATATTAGTATAAGCACGCTAATCTATAAGAAGTATACTATATAAGATACTTCCTAATAGAGAGAGCCTTAGGAATACTCTTAAACTATAATAAGAGTAGCTAAGGATTTAGAGATTAAGTGTTATAACCGTAATTAATAATATAGTAAAGTAGTAAAGGTTGTAGAGAAGGGAAGCTTCTCGCAGGCCTAAGACGTACCTGCGGAAGGCTTCCGCTCTCTACGCTACTAGCTAGCTATATAGCGATAATTGTAATAGATACTAGTAAATAAATAAAGCTATTATCCCGATAGGATTCGACAGTAAAAACATTAGTAAAATAACTACTTAGGCCCTAAATAAGGCCCTTTATACTATAGCCGATTAATTACTATTAATATTATTAAACTCTATTACTAAGTTAATAGCGTTTCTTATTAACTCCCTTTCTAATATCTAGTAATCTTCCTTAGGCCTACTATTCTTCTACCTAATAAGGTATTTAGTAGCCTATCTACGGCTATAATACATCCTTCTCTTATTAACTAGCCTTTTAATCTCCTATTCCTCCTTATCTTATCCCTTAATAATAACTAGTACGGTAGGGCGTCGACGCTAGTATAGGTTATCGGCAGGGTCTATAATAAGCTCTAGATTGGTAATAGATATAATATTATAGATCTTTATATTATTAGGGAGGGCGAGTTTATAGGCTAAGTAACTAACCTATCTAATTATACGAAATAGGCTAACTAACTATTAACCTATTTTCTTAGATAAGATAGCTAGAATATAGTAACCCCTATAAAGATAGAGATATACTAGGTCTCCTACCCTAAAGTATATTAGAGTATAGTAAGTATTATAGTAGTCCTTTATCTTTATAACTATAAAGGTAATAGCGTCCTTAGTATTAATATATAAAGGTCTATATTTACTTATATTAACTAGTTAGTTAGGATATACTAGTATAGCTAATATTTTATAAATAAGGGCCTTATTATAAAAGCCTTTAATAGGGTCTTTAAGACGTAGGAGATCTAATAATTCCTAAGTCTTAAATTTATATAAGACTTATATAGGAGCTAAATAAGAGGAGCTATACTTAGTAAAGTTATTTAGTAAGGCCGATATTCTATTAATAATTAAAGGCTATTACTAGGAATTATCTAGCGTAGTAATATAATACTATAAGGCTATCTTAGCGGTTTAATTTATCCGCTCTAATATACCGTTAGCTTATAGATACTAGGCTATTAAATAGAGTAGACTTACCTTTAATACTAAAAAGATCTACTTCTATAGTTAACTTATAAATTTTTAATCTTAGTTAGAAATAATAGCTCTTAGTATACTCTAATTTAAAAGTATAAGATAGTTAATTAGCTTAATAGCCTAGTCTTTCCTAGACTATATATTCTTACCTGGAATTAGGGTAATTACCTTTAAGAATTTATTAGTAACTAATATAATTAAGTTAAACCTATTACTTAAATAGGGTAAGGCGAGAATAAAATCTATAATAAATATATAAAATAGCTAGGAGGGTATTAAGATTAATTATAAAGACTTATAAGGTTAATATCTTAAGATCTAATTTAATTAATAATATAGATAATAATAGATAAATTTATAAAGTTTTATTATTATATTATAAATATAGAGTCCCTTAGTTAGATATTTATAAGTTTAGGTATAACCTAGGTATCCTATCTTATTATAAGTAAGTTAGAAGACTTCCTTCTCTAGTAGAGACGGGATATAGAATAAAGGCCTATTTTATTATTATTATTAAAATAGAGTAATTTATTAACTACACGATACAGTAGCTTAGTAGCGTTACTACCTAAGGCTTTATTCTCCTTTACTATTAATATTAAGCGTACCTAACGCGGCTTAATAAGGCCTTTAATTAGATATTATTTAAAGTTAGGGCTTATTTCTATTAGACTAACTAGGAAAGCCTTTACTAGTATAGCCTTAAGTAAGTCCCTAGTATTAGCTAGGCGGTATTTACGGGTTATTAACCTAGAGAGAGTATCTAGAATAACATTAGACTTTCTAGGTTTATAGTAGATATCTAGTTAAAAATATTATAAATACTTAGAGGTATAAATAAGATAAAGTTTTATTTTTCTACTAAGGTTATATTTAGACCTATCTAATAGGCTATTAATATAATAGCTAAATAATTAGTATAAATAATAGTTACCTATTTAATAGCCTTAATTATATACCTAATCTTCTTTACTACCTAGATAATCCTAGTAATCTCTAGCTCTATTAGCTAGTATTAAGTCTTAGCGTTAGTAAGTAGACGGCTAAGGAAAAGGATTAGTAGTTATAACTTCTACCTAGGGAAGTTACTTATAGAAGCCTTTATTAGACTTATAATATAGTAATTAAATAGCTTATATAAGTAATTACTATTTAAAGCGTTTAGTAGATAGCTTTAACCTAGGTTTTAGTTTAAATATTAATTCTACCTAGGTAATATATTTCTATTTATAATTTATAGAGGTTAGTAAGGACTAGTAATCTATACCTATTAGTTATTATTAAAGTTACCTTAATAGTTTCTATATAGTATAAAGGGAATAAATAGTTAAGTAACTAGATTCTAATTATTATAATTTAGCCTAGGAGCCCTACTACTATAATTAAAACTATTACCGCTAAATTAGTATAGAGGATTATTTAAATAAGATATATATACTAATCTAATTAAGGGTCTTAGTAATTATTATCTTAATAATTATTATAATAAGCGTCTAGCTTTATCTTAAAGCCTTTCTTAATAAGGCCCTTATTCCTATAAATATTAAACTAAGTATTCTTCTTATACCTAAGTTCTTCTAGAAGGTCTAGAATATTAGATAAGCTAGTAGGTAATAATAAGTCTCAGCGTAACTAGCTATCTATATACTTAAATACTAGGAGTACCTAGGCTACTTTAGTAGTAGCTATATTAGTATTCTTACTATTTAGGATAATACTAGAGATATAGTTAGCTAGATCTTATTATTTATAAGTATCCTTAACTATATATTAAATTACCTTAAAGAGACTAAGTAATTTACTAGGAGAGTCCTAAAAATATTCTTATAAAGCTATATACTATTTAATAACGCCGGTAGGGTTATTTTATAACCTAATAGGGGTAGTACGCGATAATTAGTTAGTAAACTAATTATTAGCTTTCCTAAGTAGATATAAGTCTAGATTTAACTATATAAGAGTTAGATTTATAGTAGTAGCTTTTACTTTAACTCTATTAGTAAAGTTAAAAATATTATAATAGATATTATAGCTATCTTTAACTTTAACTAGGGGTATATTAGGATCCAGATTAAAATACCTAATATTACGGGGCCTAAACTAAGGGGTATTAATTATAAGAGCTAGGGCTATAACTACTATAAGCTAATAGGTCTAACGCCTACCTACCCTACTATTTATACTCTAGAAAAATACTGATATTATACTAAACTTTTCGGGCGTAAAGCCTCTAATAGGTATATTCCCCTAGCTAGCCTAGCTATTACTATTATTATTTCCCCCGTTATCTACTATATTTAAAGGCTCTAGCGGATTAGGAAGTTCTAGTCCTATTAGGTAATTATAGATAGCCTCTTCTATTAAAGTTACTCTTATACCTACTAAGGATAGAATAGACTCTATTAGTATTAGTATTAGTAAAGTTAACCTTAGTAGTAAATAGATTAAGGTCCCTATTAGGGAGGTAGGTATTAAAGGAGGCTATTATAAATAGTACCTTATAGATAAGGTAGTTTTCTTAAAATAATAATTTACTACGCGGAGCTAGCTCTTATTAATAGCTTAATTAGAAGGCTAGGATATTTCATATATATTAAAGAGTCTAATAGGCTCTAAAGATAAAGATCTAGTATAGTATTATTATTCTTATAAGAAATTAGTAATATAGTTAGTCTAAGGAGGTCTAAGATTCCCGTTAATAATAAGTACTATTAGGAAACGGCTAATATTATTAATAATAATAGTAAACTTATACCTAGTATTAATAAAGTTATATAATTAAAAAGTAAGAATAAGGGTTTCCCTATTAGTAGCTAGGATAAGCGGTAAGTAGTAAGCGGGGAAATATCTAGGAAATATCTAAATTTACTAAGTAAAATACTAAGGTTTCTCTAAAAATCCTTATAATCTAATGAAATCCTAATACTATTAGGAGCTAGTAATATATAATAAATAAGGCCCTTATTAATCACGATTTTTAAGGAGACTTCCGTAGTTATTATTAATTATAGAAGGCTTCTTTAGCTAGCCTAAGCGAGTATTAAATAGATTAGGGAAAAGTGTATAGAAGACTAGTAAGGACTTATACCTTAAAGCTGGTATTATAATAGCTAGTACTATAATAGCTAGTAGACTATATACAGCTTATTAGTAGTTAATAGTACTAATAGTAGCTAATACGGTGTTACTACTATATATTATAACCGTGATTAATAATATAGTAAAGTAGTAAAGGTTATAGAGAAGGGAAGCTTTTCGCAGGCCTAAGACGTGCCTGTGGAAGGCTTCCACTCTCTACGCTACTAGCTAGCTACATAGCGATAATCGTAATATTAAGGTAATAAAGGATTATATTCTTCTTATTTAATATAGTCTTAATATAGAATTCTAGTATAATATTCCTAAACCTAGTAGTAATACTAACTATAATAAGTTCCTTATCGTATTAGATTATAGGAAGTATTAATAGTAGAACTATACCTCTTAATATTTAAAATTATCTTAGTAAAAATAGTATAGTAGGTATTAATCTCTATTTTAACCTTCTTAGTCTTAATTTTAGTCTTAATTATAATAGCCTTCCTAGTAGTTACTACCTTTCTAACTATAGTTATAAATTAATAATAATACTTACTATAATAATTAGTACTAGAAGCCTCTACTAGGCTATTAACCCTACTAAGGCTATTAATAGAGTAATTAGGGTATAAATATCTATACCCTCCTAGTATAACTTATAAGACTTTAAATAATAGTACCGGCTCTATTAAACGGGTCTAATTCCTTTAATAGGGCACCTTAATAAGGTCCTTAATATTAAGGGAATTAAAACTAGAACTAGAATTAAGAAAATTACTTTCCCTTTAAACTATAAGGGGAATAATAGTAATAGGCTCTAAGACCTCTATAAGTCTACTAGGCTACTACTAAGGAAGCCTCTAAGGAATAGCCCTCTTAAAGCCCTTAAGGTTATAATTAGGAAGGACTATACTAAGATTTTACTTATAAGCCCTCTAATCTTTACTAGGAAGGTTCTTATAAACTATCCTAGGAAGAAACCTTATAATATTATTAAGTATTAGTAATAGAAGATATCAAGGTAGATAATAGTTATAACCTTAGAAACTATTTCTTTATAACTAAGGTAAGTACCTTATATAAAAGGGACGTAGACTTTAATATCTTTTTTTACTACTAGTAGTTATTATAGACTACTCTTACTTTACTAAGCCTTATTAAGGATTTATCTTAGTAAGACGCCTTAATAGGCTTTCTATCTTATAAATAGATAGAATATTAATTAATATACCTCTAAATAAGACTACGCCTAATAAAATCTAGTATAATTATAGTTATAATAGCTAATATAAATCTAATATTATTCTACTTCTATTCTACTTCTATTCTAGTTATCTAATTATATTTATAATATTAGTTTAAATAGAGTAAGAGATATATTATATTTTAGTAGTTCTAACCCTATTAGAGTTATTTAGAATAGTATATAAATACTAGTAATATAACTAATATTACTACTTTTATAAGCTAAATTCTAGTATATTAGTAAATACCTAATATACCTAATATACCTAATATACCTAATACTAGGTAGTAGGTATAAAAGGTAAAAATCTAGATTTTTACAGGTATTTTCTAGTAAATCTATAATATACTAGCTCCCTAGATTACTAATATAAGATAAAAAATAGTACTAGTAATTAGTATATAGAAAAATATAGGATAATAAGCTAGATACGTGTTTATTTACGTATTATAGGGATTACTAATAAAGTGGCTTAGGTAGGGTTTAAGCGCGTGTACGGGCCTATGTAAAATATTTACAGAACGCCGGCGGTTTAGAAGTCGCTAAATATTTCACTGGTTTTCTAGCAGCTTTAATTAGATATAATGCTAAGTCTTAGGCACATTCCATTGGAGTGATAGCATGCCAGTAACCTCGAATGATTCGAGTTCATAGTCAGAGGATTCTGTCCGCCAAGGACACCTGACCCACTTCAAGGCTACTAGCAGGTAAGGCAGGAAGACGCTTTGGGGAACGACTGCTGTTAGATCGGGCTTTGCGTGTCTGTTTGTTCACAGGTCTCAACTGCCCATCCACTGCACGGTGATCCCTCTCGAGCCTTCCCACACCCTGGTGTCTCCATATACTTGGAGGCTTGATGCCCAACTCGCTCATTTGACCCCATATATTGACGCCACGTTTGTTCCACCGCTCTCGCCTGTTGTCTTCTTCGTCGTCATTAGGCCTCCATTTACTTTTCAGTATGCGGCGTATGGCCTCCGGAGAGACCCTGAAATGTTCGGCAAGGACAGCGGTTGTGTATCGATCAGGGTATTGAGCGTTGAGGCTCCGAATGCCTTCCAAGGAGTCTGGTGAGATGCGTTTGCGTGGAGACCACCCTGAGCTGCCGAATTTTTCTGACAACGCTTTTTTCTGAATTTGCCAAGTTTTCCGATCACGTCGTTCGAACGGTGCGTGGTCTGATGCTTCCATAGACCTCTTCGCGAAGCTAGGAACCCAATTCAAGTTGTCACCAGATCTCTCGCGTAGGCCATCTCGCATATTAGACTTCTGGAAATTGGTCTTCGCACGTGATGAATGCTGAAGGCGATTGCCCTTAAGTAATGTCAATTTAGACATAGCCCCTCCGCACCTGTGGAATATCGACTCCCCCTTCACTGCATGACAACCTTTCGAGAAATTGGGGAAAACGAAGGCTCCTGAATAGGAACATGGTGTGCATTTGAGTTCATGAAAGCCCCCGGGCACACTGCATGCAATAGGAGTAGTACAAAGTGATCGCCGTCCTAATGCGCTAAGCGGGCGATTGTGCATAAATACTGCTGAGGTGCTGCATCCAAGGCTCACGATATTTGTTTTGTTCATCGTTGGCGCGACCGCGGGCCGACTTAGAAGGGTTCAGCTAGTACCCGTCCAGTCCAACGTCCAGCCCTGTAGAGTAGGGCTAATCGGCGCCCCACCCCTACTCGCTGTCGCTCCTAGGGGTTGCCACCCAAACGTCGGATTTTTAATATTCTATTTCAAAAGTATATACTTCTCGCCTTATAGCTAGCTAGTTATAAAAGTACCTTCTAGAAGTATAAATTACCTTCTAATACTAATAGTTCTATAGTAGAGAACTACTTTTATTACTATATTAGTCTTTTCTACCCTAATTTCCTTAATATATTTTTCTTAGGCTAGTATCTTTTTATTTATCTTAGCTAGTTACTCTACCTTTAATTAAGTTAATACTTATATCTAATAAATAGTTATCTAGCCTCCCTTCTTAATAATAGTACCTTTAAGTAACTTATATTCTTTCTTTATTATTATAGCCTTCTAAACTACTTTAAAGTCCTTTTTAATTAATAGTTAAGAATAAATATTATAATAGAACCTTTTAAAGTATAATCTATTAACTATTAAAAGGCTACTATTAGTAAACTAGAAACTAGTATAGAAAATTCAAAGCTGGAAAATCCGCTAAAAACGTATTTTTCAGGTAATATACTTGAAATAAATAGGAAAATTTTAGTTTTTTTTAATTCTAGCCTAAAAGTCCTAAATATAGAAAGTCTGGATTTAAGGCCTTAAATCCGTGATTTTCCTCTAGCGCTAGGAAGAAACAGGAAGCTTACTAGAGTTATAGCGGCTACGTTATTAACGCTAGCGTAATATAGGTTTTAAATACAGTTAACTCATATAATTTATATACGTGTAGAGTACTCCCCCCTAGCCTAGCCCTGTATTCTATACTTATATCCCGTCTACTATTAATTCTTACTAAGTACTAGTACTATTAACTATTAATAAGACTTAGTTACTTATTATAATCACCTAGTTAGTACTAGCTCTATATAGTTATTATATTATAGCTAATTAGTAGGACTTATCCCCTATTAGTCCTATTACCTTATATTTCTAAAAGTTACTAAATACGTATTTAGTAACTTATAGTATTATTCCTAGCCCTAGGGCTAATATATAAGCGCGCTAGTTATATATATATTTTCTATATATTTCTATATTATTCCACGTTCCTAGTTTACTAATATAGTTATACTACTTAAAACTTTCTTATTATCTTCTAAATATATTCTATATATATAATAATATTATTAGTAGTATATAATATATATCTTAGTACTACTAATAATTAGAGAGGAGTATTAAGGTAGATATCTTCTAATTCTATTATTTATATCTTTATAAGTACTAATTTAAGATTAAATAGGATAAATTTAGTCTTTTTAAAGGCTAATTTAATATTTTAAATTATAAATATCTTACTTCTTATCTATTTAAATATACTTAGTAAGTCTAGGTAGTTAAAATCTATATTTCCTACTTATATAACCTTATTAATAGACTTACTATAATAATATTTAAGTAGCTAAAAAGATTAATATCTAATAGTTAAGTAAAATTTATTAAATATAGCTTTTAAATAAATAGTTTAATATTAAGAGTCTTTACTATTATATAATATTTATAGGTATAATAGGAGTTAAACTTTTTAAGAATTAATACTTAGTATATTCTATACTAATAGTAATATAAGAACTTATTAAAATAGAGTAGCTATTTAAAGGCTAGCTTATTATTTAAATAGCTAAAAGGTAAGTAGGCTAGTATATAACTTAGTAGTAGGTTATTTACTACCTATTTATATAAGATGTTTTCTTCTTTTAGTATTAGGAATAGTTAGATACTCTTACTAGCTCTATTAATATACTCTAATAATATAATATAGTCTTAATTATCTATATTAACTTATTATAAAGGTTTACTCTTATTAAGTATTATAATATAATAAGTTATTTTATTACTAACTTAGTAGCTTATCTTATCTATATTTAAAATATTATAATCCTATATCTCTATTTTATTTTTCCCCCTCTTAAATTTAGGGTAGTAGTACGCGTATACCCTATCCTAGCCCGCGTATACTAAGTCCTAGTACGCGTATACCTCCCCCTATTTAGCCTAGCAGTCGGCTAGCGGGAGCGTTCCTAATAGTTAATCAAGCTTACCTAAGAAATATCTAAGTAGTACGGCGGAAAATTATCTGCTCCTTAACGCTCCGTACTTCTACTATACTATTATAATTATAACGACTACTTAGTATATTATAGATAGATTATACTAATAGTATATATATATTTATACCTAGTCTAACAGTTTAAAGGCCTTTAAAATCCGTCTATTAGCGGGAAAGTTATAGGTAATAGTATAAGTAGCCCGCTATTCTAGATAGGGGGAGGTATACGCGTACTAGGATATAGTATATACAGACTTAGATAAGGTATACGCGTACTACCACCCTAAATTTATTCTAGAGGACTAGTATATCTTATATATTATAAGTATTTTTTAAATAGCTACTAGAGATATCTTCTTACTATAATGGAATATATATAATTTAAGACCTTACAAGCGAATTACTACTTATTAGTTTATTAATAAGTCCCCTAGTTACTATTATAGAACTAGTACGAATATTAAAAGTCTAATAATTCTTTATATTCTACTTATATCTATACTAATACTCTATAATATTTTCTTTATAAATTATATTACTTAGCTTATTTCTAGGTACTTAATACTTTAAGAATATTTTAAATTAGTATAGTAGATTAGAAGATATATTATAATAAATAGATTTACCTATTAAATTAGTTTAATTATCTTATATCTTAGTAGAAGAATCTACCCTCTTCTAGTCTAAACTTACTTCTAGTCTAGCCCTAAGGGGCTAGCGTACTAGAACTTTTTATTTCCGTACTCTAGGGTTATATTCTAGGATTCTCTTAAGCTATATAACTATTACTTCTGTAGATTAATAGCTTAGCTACTTATAAGAAATATTTTACTATAAGAACTTATTAGATACTATAACTAATAAGTTGAATTATTAAAAGATATCTAGCTATCTAGAAAGTATAAGAATAGCTAAGTATATTATTAAGGAATATTCCTTAGTAGCTCTCTATAAAAGCCTTCTATAGACTATATTATAATAATATACTAGTAAATAAAAAAGATATTAATATCCTTATTAATAAGGTAATAGAATATTAGCCTTTAGTAAGGTATTAGGTAATATTCGTAAAGTATTAGGTAATATAATATTTAAGATACCGCGCGCTCGTAGTTATTTACTAGCTCTAAGGTATTTAATAATTCCTTTATATTTATCTATTAGTTATAATAGGCTATATAACCCTTCTATCTTACTAGATACTCTATTACTAGCTTATAACCCTTCCTAATAAGGCGCTTGTTAATTAGTCGCTATATTTTAAAGGATTTAGTATTATCTATATCCCTATTTATAAATATAGACAGTGGTTCCTTAAGCTAAAGGTAAGAGAATAGGTTATTTCCTAGGTATAACTCTAACTAGGTAATAGTAAAAATATTATAAATCCGCTAGTATATAAGTATACTTAAGTAGTATACTAGGTAGCTAATATATTTAAAGACCTTAAAGAGACTAATAAACTATTAGCTATATTTTTTACTAGCGTAGATAGAATAGAATACTTATAATAAAGGTAGAGTTTAATACTATCTCCTATCTAGAAGAACTAAGGCTGATAGTAGTAATTATAATAAAATTTAGAGTATATCTTAGTAAAGGCTATTATATTAGATACTTAGAGGCGTATTATATCCCTAGGAATCGCCTACCTATTATAGGTACTAAGATCTAATAGTTAATTTAGGGAAAAACTATAAGTAGTATTATTTAGGAATTAACTACTTAGGGTAGAAAGCGAGTTATTATAACTTACCTAAATAACTAGGATAGTAACTAGCTAGGAAGCTATATTTTCTAGAGTAGATATCTAGAATTATAAGGTAATTTCTACGGTTTAATTAGTATACTTACTAGAACTATTAATCTACGGGTAATAAGTAATTAAGTAAAGAAGTTTAATACTAAGCTTATTAAATAAGGTAGTCTAGAATTTACTTAAGAATTTATAATCTCTATTAAAGATTATTTACTTAGGGAGACTCTAATTAATTTTACGTAGTCTTTATAATAACCTATTAGCCTAGTCTACTATAATAAAGGTAGCTTTCCTAGGAATTAAAGTAAACTTTTAGGAATATTTATTTGTAACTATTAAAATTATATTATAACTCTTAGTAGAAGTTAGTAGTATAATAAAAAAAATTAATTATTAATATATAAAAGGGTATTAGAGGTAATATAATAAGCTATAATAAATTATAAGGTAAATAGCGTAGGGTTTAATACAACTAGTATTATAAATAGTAGCTAAGGTACTCTTAAAACTTCTTAATAAGGCCCTTAATATATTATTACCTAGATAAAACTTTATAGTATTTAGTAACCCTAGTATATTTTAAATATATCATCTTAAGAAACCCTTAATAGCTAGTTCTAGAATATATAAGTAATTAGATCCCCTTATATTAAGCTTTTAAATAAGTCTATTAATAGCTTAATAGAAGGGAAGCTTTACGTAGTCTTCTACTTTAAGGTAGTTATTACTATTAAGGACCTTCTTTACCTTATATTATAATAAGTCTATCTTATAACTATTAAGGAGTTATTAATAGAGAAGTAGGCTAATCTTAATAAGACTAGTAGTAGTATAGGTATAGCCTTATAATATATTAAGTTTACCTTCTTTATTTATAACTACCTTTATAGCGGTAGTATTATAAAGCCTAGATAAGGTATTAGGAATAATATACTATTTCCTAGGCTTATAATAAAACTTAGTATTATTAAACTACTAGATATATTTAAAAGTATAAATAAAGTAAAGGTTCAATTTAACTATAAATAAGGTTAATATAGATATTTACTATATAATTCTAAGTACTATACTATAGCTTATATATATTATAGTCTACGGTGTAAACTCTATTATATAGTAGACCTTACTTAGAACTTATATAATCCTAGCTAATTTAAGCTTAATAGGCTAATACTATATCTTAGTATCCTTTAAGAGATAACTAAGAAATAGAATATATTAAATCTAAAAATAACTAAGATATTTACTATCTTTAACGGCGCCGTTAATATAATATACTATTATATAAAATCTAAAAACCTTACTAGTATTAAGATTTATAAAAAGGATAATTTTCTTATTAAAGTATAATAGAAATATAGGAGATAATAATACCTTTTATAATACCTTAAAAGAGGTAAACTCTAACTTAAAGGGGTCTATTAAAGGCTTCTATTTTATAAAATTCTTTTATTTATTCCTTACCTTAGGGGCTAATATAAGTATAAGCGTTTTCCTATCTTATAAAGGCTTAGAGATAGTAGTATAATAGGTAATATAACTACGTAGCTAGCTAGTTATCCCTAAATATATCTCTAGCTAGGAAAGAGATCCTAGTAATAAGAGTCTTAATATAGTAAGAAGCTTATCTTTTATAATAGATAACTTAAAGGAATTAACCTTTTATCCTAGTAACTAGATTAGAGGGTATTTAAGGAAGGCTTTAATAGGATTTACTAATATACTATACCTTTATAAGACTATAAATACTTATTAGAGATACTAGATATATTCCTATAAAGTCCTAGAGTAGATAATAATATTATTAATATATACCTTAATAAATTTTTAGTAGGTATAAAGAAGGTAATTAATTTATTATTAGATATAAGCTAAAGAATTTTTATAACTTATAATAGTAATATTAAATAATTTTTACCCTTAATAGCTAATAATTATAAGCTTATAATAATTATTAGAGTATATATACTAATAGTAGAAAAAGCTAGTAGTATTAATAACGCTTATATAATTATAATCTTTTATAATAGAGATTATTTTTAATTATAATAGTAAGGTATAGATATTAGGGCGTATAATAGTATTTAAACTATAAATATTAATAACTACGCGGCCTTTATATTTTCTATTAGGTATAATCTTTTAAATAATAAAAACGGGGAAACTAAAGGGGGTAGATTTAATTATCTAGTAAAGTCTACCCTATTTATAGAGCTTATTAGAGGTATTATTAAGGACCTTCTTTAACTTAGTATTAAGGAGGTAGACCTTAGCTGTTTTAAGGACCTTTTATTCCTAATTAGACTTTAATAGAATTCTTATCTATTCCTCCTAAGGAATATCTATAAAACTACCCTCTTCCTAGAGTATTAGAAATTTATTAATAATATCACGTATTAGCTAATATCTATTAGAAATAGTAGTACTATTAAGTATAATAAAGTCTTTTATAGTAGGTACTACTATAATATTAGAAACGGTAGGCGTAAAGGCTTTTATAAGAGGTATTAATAGTAATACTAAAGGTAAAGGAGATATTAACGCTACTAGTCTTATAATTATAAAGGCGGTAACTACCTTATTATAAACTTTTTAAAGCTAGCTAGTTTAATACTTACTCTTTAAATAATAAGTTACTAATTTTATAGTATCCTTAATTCTAGATATTATATAATGATATCTATTAAATTTTAATTCTTAAATAGTTCCTAAATAATAATTTTAAGGTACTATTACTACCTTATCTCCCTTATATTTTTTTACTAATATTATTAATAGAGAGGCGTTAATAAAATAGGTATAAAGAGATAACTCCTAATAATATTAGGTTTAAAGAAATAGTTATAGTCTAGTAATAAGGTATAATAAATAGGAGTTTATATTTAGGAATTAGAGGGTATAATAGTAGTTTACTTAATGTAAACTAGGTATATAAGTAGCCTACCTTATACCTTTATTTATAATATACTACTAATATTATAACTATCTATTAAGGCCCTTAATTATAAGGCTAAGATATTAATCTTCTTGGGAATTATAATATCTATCCTAATAAGTATTTTTACCTTAAGGCCGTTAATAATATAAATCTCCTAGAGAGATATTATTATAATAGTATTCTTACCGTTATATTTCCCTAGTAGATAGAAGGGTAAAATAGTATATTTAATGATTATATACCTTATTAACCCAATACCTCTAACTATTATTAAGCTAGCTATTATACGAATTTATAAGTTAGAGATAGAAGCCTTTAAGTAGGCTTAATTACCTAGGCTAATACTATAGCTTATATTAAGGTATATAGCGTCTATTATACTACCGGGTAATAGCTTTACCTTAGCTATTATATAGTAATATCCGCGAAAGGTATATCTAATACCTATTTCTTTAACTAAGTTTATAGAAGACTTAATAATACCGACTAATTCTTTAATAGTAGCGGCGGTATTAGGAAACCCTAGCTAATTACCTAGATTATCTAGTAAAACCTAGGCGTTAACTTAGGTTAAATCCGGAAAACCTAGATAGAGTAATATAAATAATCTCTATCCTTTCCTAGAGCTATTAAGATATGATATAATTAGTATTTTAAGGTAAATAACTAGTAATAACGTTAGTATTAATATATAGGAGTTATACTTACTAAAGTAAAGTACTATTCTACCTTATTATCTTATTAAGGCTAGTAGTAATTAAGGTCCTTATTAGCGTAGTAGTTATTATACTTTAGAATTACCTTAAGTACGCTAATATCTTCTAGAGTCTAGGAAGACTTAGTATTATCCTAATACTAGGTTTCCTTAGTAGCCTAATAGGTTATACCTTAAGGACGGCGGGGCTAATATCTTATAAGATAACTTAACCCTCTTTTATATCTATATTATAGCTTTTATATCTATTATAGTATAGAAGGCTTCTATACTATACTCTAGTTATTCTTTAATAGAATCCTTAATAGTTAATTAGTTATATATATATATAATTAGCCTATAGCTATTAATTACTATAATAATAATAGTAATACTATTATAACTAATATCTTTATTAAGTACTATCTAACTACTTAGAGAAGTAATTATTTTTATTTTTATAGTACTATTATTATAAGTCCTCTAACTTAGGAAAGGTATCTATTTATATATAATACTATATATTAATAATAGTATACCTCGCTATTAAGGTCCTTAATAGTATATAAAGGTAATATACTAATATTATTATAAGACTATTATAATAGACCTCCTATTTATAAAAGCTATTTATAGAAGCCTTTACTAATAAGTATTCCTTATACTCCTAAAGAATTAATATTAAGGTAGAGAATTTTTATTAAGGCCCTAATAAATTTACTACTCTTCTTAATAAATCTCTATATCTTATTTTATAACTCCCTAAGTTAATTAAGAAATTATAGAACTCGCCTTTTAATTAAGTAGTTTTATTTAAATAGGTTATACTTTTACTTCTATTATTAATAAATCTATATATTATATTATCTCCTTAATTATAAAAGATATCCTTAGGCTAGCTAGGATAACTAAGCCCTTAAGATAAAGTACTTATTTTAAATTAATATCCCTAGAGCTTAAGAATATTATTAAGAATTCTAAGCTATCTTAGCCTTATAAGTAGGCTATTAATAAACCTTTAATTTATAAGGCTATCTCTTAATTTAATAAAGGAATAAAAGCCTCTTATAAGTATCTTATTAAATTATTATCTCTAGAGCTATCTTAAGTAATAGCTTAATAGTAAATATTTAATATTATATTATCTATTCCTAGTAGTCCTAGTATTAAATAAATATTAGTAGAAGAGATAATCTATAATTATTTAATTAGTCTAAAATTAGAATTAAAACTTAAATATAATTCCTTAAGAAGTATATTATAAAATGTTAACCTTAAAGTAACTATATAAGCTACTATTAACGCTAGAATAGCCTAGTATATCTAAGAGTACCCCCCTTAGCCTCTTTAATAAGGTCCTTCTAGCCCTCTAGATCTACCTAGCCTACTAGGCTAGACTAGCTAAGAAGGCTAGGCTACGGCGGATACTAGTAATTAAGGCCCTTTTAGAATCTAGGTAATCTAGGGTTCTTTAATTATATATATAACGGAAAATTAGTAAGTACTAGTAAGGCTATTAAATATACTAATAAGGAGACTTACTTTTATAATATTTACCTTTTTATAGATTATACTAAGTAGATATACTCTTTAAAGGATCCCGCTTTAATATAAAAATGATAATAACTAAGTCTTTATAATTAGGCTCTTACCTAGTAGATAGGTTAATTATTAGAATATAATTAATACCTTATAAAGATAGGTAATAGTATTAATAAATAGGTAAGGCTTCTATTAAAAAGGTTCTAATAACCTTTAAATATAGCTATTAATATTATAATATATAATAGATTTATTATAAAGGATATAATAAATTATTAAGAACCTAGGAAATTTAGTATTAAGATACTTTAAGCTATTAAGGATACTAGGCTCTAACCTATTAAAGTATAACTTAATATTATTTATAATACTATTAACTTTAAATTATATTAAGATATTTATTATACTACTAATTAGACGACTATTAATAACTTCCTATTTAACTTAAATAAAGTAAAGTATAAGTAGTAGGCTTATACTACTAGGTATTATAACTCTAGTAGTAGTACTTTAAATAATTAATAAGGTTATATATTTAATAAAGGTAGACTTATAAGGTAATATAATTAGTATAGTTTTCCTAATAGAGTAGGCTACTAGCTATACCGGCCTAGGAACTAGCTATATAGTAATACTCGTCTTTAAGCTCTACCTTTTTAAAATAATTAAGCTTACTAATAAAATTAGTAGCTACCTTACTAATATTATTAAAATACTCTATAAATCCTACCTCCAGCTTAAAAATTATAGATTATAGTAAGTCCTATAAATAAGTTAGATTTATAACTACCCCTTTACCTATACTAACTAGAAAGATTTAGATAAGGCTAAGGGCGAGGCTAATTTAATAGGTAAGCGGGTAGTTAATTATAAGATAGCTACTAACCTTATTTCTCTTCTTAAAGGGCTTATTAGGCTTCTACTAAGGATATTATAAAAGACTTTTATAAAGGATCTAAAGAATTAGGATACTAGTAGTATTATACCTTATAAGCTAAGGGTAAGTAGTAAGAGGATCCCTTATATTATAATAACTCTTATAATATAGGTAATAAGCTATTAAGTAGAAATAATAATAACCTTATTAACCTTAATAATAATATACCCTAGGTAAATTTTATCTCTTAGTTAAAATTAATAATATATATCTATTCCTTATACGCGTTTATATTTACCTTATAAAATAAGCTCTTTAACTACCTATTTATTAGTAGTACTAGATTATATAAAAGCCTTTAATATCTTTATAAATAAGGTCCTTATTAGGTTTAATAGTAAAGCCTATAATAAATTATACTACTTTATAAGTACTTATACTTATAAATTTAGTTATTATACTAGACTAAGGAAAGGCGCCTAGTTATAAATTTTATAATTAAAAGTACGCGACTATTAGTATCTTATAGTTTATTTACCTTAATAGTAGTTATTTAGTTACCCTAATTAATTAATCCTATCTAAATAAGGTCCTTCTTAATACTATTATTAAAAAATTAGTATTACTAATACCTATATAAGGAGTTAATAATAAAATTATAAATACTAATAAGTATATACTAGTTAAGATATATATTAGGGGTACTATTAATAGAAAGTTAGTTATAGCCTTAATAATAATAGAAGTTTATATAATTAAAGATCTAAAGGCTAATTTATTTATAGGTATAGATATATTAATTTTATAATAAATAATTCTTAACCTTACTAATTATAATTTAATTATTAATTCTTATTAGGGCCTTAATACTCCTATTAGTATTTATAATTACTTATTACCTAATATAAAGTATACTATTAAAGCTAGGTCTACTATTATTATTCCTCCTTATATAATTATAAGGGTTCTAGTAGTCTATTAGGGAGAGATCCCCTTTAATAGAGACTTCCTCTTTAAACCTAAATATACCTAGGACTTTAGGGATAGTAGCGTTTATACTTATATTACTAATTTTATAATTTCCTTTACTTATATCTAGAACTCTTTAGCTACTCTAGTATAATTATCTTATAAGGCCCGCCTTAGTTTACTTATTAAATATAACTAAGATAGTACTTACCTTACTACCTTAATAGATACTCCCCTTATAACTAGTAATACTAGCTACTAGAAGTCTTTAATTATAAAAGACTTTATAGCCTTAGTTATAACTTTTATAAGGGTTATAAAGCCTATAATTATATAGTATATTATACTAGTCTCTACTCTAATAATAAGGGCCTTAATTAATTCCTCTCTTAAATATATTTAACCTAATAGTATTATAGTCTACGGCCTCCCTAAGGTAGTAAGATAAATTATAAATATAGTAGATAAATTCCTAGAAATCTAGATAGATTAAGGCTTAACTATTAATATTTTAAAGGAAGAGTAAATAACTATCTCTTTAAAACTTAATATAGTATTTAAACCTACCTAAGTTTATCCTACTAGCTAGAAAGACTAGGATCCTATTAATTTAATATTTAATAAATTATATACTTAAGATAAAGTAATATAGACTAACTAGCTTATACCTTTTAATTATCTAGTATTTATTATATAGTATAATACTATAGATAGATATAAAGGTTAAGTAGTAGTTAATATTAAGGGCCTTAATAAGATTACCTAAATAGATAGCTACCCTTTACCCTTATAATCTAACTATATATTAGCTATTACTAGTTATTTATATATATTTATAATAAATAGTACTAGCTAGTTTTACTAATTTAAGGTATAAAGAAAGGACTATTATAAGCTTACTATTATTTCTTACTAGGGGTAAGAATCGTATAATATTACCCTAATAGGGTATAAGGGGTTATATTTATATATTTAATATTAAATTAATAAACTTTTATAATTATATAGGCTATTTACTAAGGCGTATATTAATAATATAATAGCCTTCTTAGCTAGCCTATTAAAGTACCTTACCTACTTATATAAGCTATTTATACTCTTTTATAATAAGTAAATTAGCCTTAATCTTATAAAAACCTTCTTTAAGTATCTATTAATTACCCTACTTAGCTAATAAGTTAATTCTTTAGGCTTATTAATATTAGAAAAAAAGCTTCTAGCTATTAGCTCCCTTTTATTTCTATTATTATTAAAAGATCTTAAATTCTTCCTAGGTCTAATAGGTTAGTTATAAATATCTATCCCTTAATATACTTAGCGTACTAATTCTTTATAATATTATATAAAGCTAATCTTACTAGTACCCTATTAAAGGGTATAGAGGGTTTTAATAGGAAGAAAGAATTAGCTTATACTATATATAAGCCTATAAAAGTAGAATTAGAAGCCTTTAAAGACTTAAAAGTAGCTTTTAGTAGCTTAACCTTCCTTATTTATTTTAATAAAATAAGGATCTTATTTATTAACCTAGATACTTTAAAGAAATAGGGTTTTATAGCTATAATTTATTATATTAAGGGTAATATTATTAAGGGTTTTAACAGAATAGATATTAAGTTAATAATATTTCTTAATTAAATATTAAATTAAGCTTAATAAAACTATTAGCTAATAGAGCTAGAAGTTACTAATATTATATAAGTTATTAAGTATACTTATTACCTAATTAAGTTATTAAAGAAGCTACCTACTATTATTTATATTAATTACTTAGTAGTAATCCCTATCTTATAATAAATAAGCCTAAGCTCTTTATTTATAAATAAGTTAAATTTATATCTTATTTAAGTATTATCCTATCTATATTAATTAAATTTAATTATTCAATATAAATCTAGTAAATCTAATATTATCTTAGATACTCTCTTATAACTCTAAGTAGATACTCCTCTAATTAATAAAATTAAAATACTTAATACCTTATATACTAAAGCCTTTAATAAGTTATACTTATAAGAGTATAAATAATAACTATTATATTATATTACCCTTATTAAAATATTAGTAATATTTAAATTAAAGCTTATATAAGTATATTAGGAAGATACCTAGTAGTTTTAAATATTATAATTACTTTAAAAGAATAATAAGGACCTTATTAATATTAATAGCGGGGAGGATAACAAAGTAAAGTAGCTAGGATTATAATTTAAATTATAGGATAGGATAATCTACTATATAAATTTTAATAATAGAAGGGGAAGACTTTATATACTAAAGGCCTTAGAAAAGGAGGTCTTTAAATTAATATATAATATATAGTATTATAATAGCTACTATTATATATATAACTAAATAGTCTCTTTACTATATATATGTTATATATTAGAGTACTTATAAATATATATTAACTACTACCCTACCTATTAATTAAACTAGACTAAGCGCTATAAACCTTATAATAGCTTACTCCTAATTAATAGGCTATCTATTTTATTTTATATAATAGTTATAGACTTTATACTTATATTACTATTAATTATAAAAGGCTTTAATAGCCTATTTATAATAACTAATAAGTTTATTAAACGCCTACTTTTACTTCCTAGATAATTAGTATAATTTATAAGCTAATAGGCTAATATAGTCTTAGCGGCATTAATAGCCTATAGCTAAGGCGTACCTTATAGAATTATTAGTAATAGAGACTTAAAGTTTATATTATCCTTTTAGTAAGTAGTTTTTTAAAAACTAGGTTATAAGCTACTAATATTAACTTTATACTATATATATATAGATAGATAGTTTAAATAAATTTAATAAATAGTTAAAATTACTATAAGGTATTATATTATTAAATAATTAAATATTAACTCTATTAATTAGATAGCTATCCTACCCTACTTATAGGGCTATATTAATAATTCTAAGAATTAGTTAATAGGGGTCTCTCCTATTAAAGTCTTTATTAGATTTAATATATAAGATATACTAGGTATACCTATATAACTACCTATTAAAGACTTTAATAGGCTATATTATATAAAGTATAATTAGGTTAAAGAATTTATAACTTTTATAAATATCTTTATTAAAATCTATTATAACTTTAAGTATTAACCCTTATTATTAGATTAGGGGAACGTAGTATTCTTATAACTAGGTAATAGTTATAAGATTCTAGGTATTTTAAATTATAAACTTTATAACTAGGTAATATATAAGACCCTTTCCTATTCTTAATTATATAGGTCTATTAGTATATTATTTATAACTTCCTTTATCTATAAGAATCTATCCTATTATATTAATTACTTAGTTAGAGCCTTCTATAAAGGGATTAGATCCTTATAAATATCTTAGAAATATATACCCTCCTCCTATTATTAAGAATAGTAGCCTTAACGCTACTAAATTAGATATCTATAAACTAGAAGCTATTATAAGTAAGTAAATTAGTAGGGGTAAGACTTAGTATCTTATTAAATAGAAGGGCTATAACTATAAATATAATATTTAGTATAGTAAGAAGGATCTTTCTACTAAGGCCTTAGGCCTTATTAATAACTATAAATAATAGCTATATAGTAAATTACGTAGGGTTAGTAAAGTATAAGGACCTTACTATTTACTTTTATAAGGGATTATTTACTTTTATAGCGTGGAGTAGTAATATAAGCGTTACCTTATTATTTATTTATTACTATTATTATAGCTTTTACATCTATTATAGTATAGAAGGCTTCTATACTATACTCTAGTTATTCCTTAATAGAATCCTTAATAGTTAATTAATAATATATATAGATAATCAGCCTGTAGCTATTAGTTACTATAATAGTAAATTCTTAAAGCGCTTCTTTAAAAGCTGGGGAAGTAGGTTACTAGGCGTTCCTTAGTAGAATAACTACTTAAATAGTTACATTAATAAGGGTTATATACTACTAGGGAGTAATACTATTATTAAGGTAGTTATAAGAATAAGTACCTAATAGTATTTCTCTAAGGCGAGGTTATATTAATATAATATCTCTAAGGTTTACTAGTAGGTTCTTAGATTTAACCTAGGTTCTTAAATTAATCCTCTTTACGTATTTAATATACCTTATATTATTACTCTTATAAGATTTAATCCTCTTATTAATAGTATTAAATTCTAGCTTAAAAAGAGCTACGCGCTTAGAAGGTATTAATAGGGAGGTAGAGAAGTTAAATTTAATATAAGAGGGGTAATATTATATTATTTAAACGTCGGCAAGATCTTAACTCGCCCCTATACCCTTAGTAAAGGCCTTATGCCCGCGGGCCTAGGGTCGGCCCCGGGGGCCCCGGGGGCCCCAGGCCTATCGTAGCGTGTTACAAGGCCTTGGGGCCGCTCCGGGCTTCAAGGGCAGCGTTACGTGACTGCTAACTAAGTAATTTTTTTTAAGTCTACTAGTTAGTAAATTCTAGGAAGTCACGTGACTACTTACTAAGCGAAGCTATGTCACGTAACTACTTACTAAGTAGAACTTTAAAAGTTTTAATATTCTATAATTAACGGGGGACTCAGGTAGTATACCTCGGAGCTACCCCTAACGCCACCTTAAAAGCGACCCTAGAATGGATTAATTCAGCTAATATCCACGCGTGGGTTATGCGCTAGGGTAGGCTTAGTAGGCGTTAATAGCGTAGTAGTTATATTAACTTAGGGTGGTTAATAATACGATAGTATTACTATTACGAGTACTTTAACGCGATTACCTAGGGCCCGGAAGCCTAATTATAGCGTACTAGAACGCTATTACTAAGCGCCTAAAAGCTTAATCTTAGCGCGCCCCTTAGGGCCCCGGGCGCTTAGTAGGTTGCCCTTGCGGCCCCTAGGGCTCCGGGCGGACTCGTGTCTACCCCTACAGCCCTAGGGCAAGCTTTCTCAAATCACAGCCCTGGGGGCCCGGGGCGGCCCGGGGCCGGCCCTAGGTATACCTCCGGGTTTTCAGAAATTGCCGACGTATATACTATAGGTAAAGGGGTAGCGTAGTACTACTACGTACTATAGACGCTACGTTAATAGTAGCGCCGTATCCCTAAATAGTCCTTATACTATTCTTACTACCCTTAAGTAGGCTAGTAAGTAGCTTAGCTAGCTAGTAATAAGATCTACTTATATATAATATTAACTATAAACCTATTACTAATTAATAGAGCTAAGAGGTCTTAAATCTAAGTATAATTAAAATAAAATAAAAATATTATATAATAATAAAGCTCCTTATATAGAGATTTTATACGCGCGGTAAGCGCGCCTTTAATATATATAATAATACCTACCTTAATTCCTATTGATAGTATTAATCTATATATAAGAGACTCTAAGTTAAGAGATAAAAGGTATTATATTAAATAAAAGAGTTAGAATAATAGGTTAAAGCTACCCCCCTTAATTAAGAGGATTATAATTATATATAAGAGTAAGAGTAATAACCTTATAATTATAAGTATAATTAATAGGATTTTAATATAATCTACTTTCTCTTATAAGTAGATTATTATATAGCTTAATATTAAGAAATAGTAATATAATAGTAACAATAAAGTATATTTATACCCCCCTTTAATAACTTTAATAGCTCCCTCTTATATATTATAAAAAAGATATATAATAGTTCTTAATAAAAGTATTATAAACCTTTTATTAAATTAATAATAATAATAACCTAGTATTATAAGTTAAATAGAAAAGGATACCTTAATATTAAATAATATAAGAGAGGAGTAGTAAAGGTAATAGTAAATTAATAATAAGGTTAAAGGTATTTATTAATATTAATTAAATTATATAAGGAAGGGTAAGAGGGTAATTAATAAAATATAAACCTTTTAAGAGTAGAAAAGGAGATATAACTCTAATAAGAGAGAGGAGTATATAGATATTAAGATCTAATATTAAGGTAATATAAAGTATAAGGGAGAGGATAGTATATAATATTTAAAGGCTTAAAAGTATTATAATAAATAGGGTAAATAAAAGAGGTTTTCTTCTATAATTTATAATTTCCTCTTAATAAACTAGAGTTAAAACGCCCTTATTAGCTCTAAGTATCTAGATAGTAGAGTATAAAATATAAATATAAATATAAATATTATAAGTAGCTTAATTATATACTCTAGATCTATCTTAATATTATTAATTAAGATAATAAATCCTAAAAACTTAACCTTTTTAATACTAAATTTATACTTCTTAAGATTAGTATAAAAGGAAAATTAATATAACTATTTTAATATTTATTAAAAATATTATTAGTAATCTACTAGGTTAGAGTTATAAATAAAGATATTATCTAGGTATATTATATAAATTATATAAATTATATTAACTAAGGCCTTATTAATATAAGCTTAAAATATAGCTAATATATTAATAAGCTTAAAATATATAAGTAAATATTTAAAGTAGTTATAATAATTTTAAGAAAAAAAATTCTATTTATTACCTTCCTTAATATAGATTTAATAATAGATATCCTTTAAATCTAACTTTATAAAAATCTTAGAGATATATAAGTAGACTAACCGCGTTAGGTTAATACTTTAAACTTAAGTTAGGTACCCGACTCGAGTCTTAGTAATTTAACACTAAAATCTAGTACTAAGTACCTTAAGTTAGTACTAAGGTAGTGTTAAGGATTAGTTATCTAGGGTGTAGTATATATGAATTATCTAGCTATCTAGAATAGGAAATCCATGATATTTAATCGGATTTCTTTATTTATAGGGTCTAACCGAGTTGGGAGTAGCGTACCCGAGGACGAATATTAAAACATTAAGATATAACTACATAGGAGAATCCTATATCTATAATAAATGCCACTATTTTTAAAGAAAAACAGCGTCCTCGCTATTATAATAACGCTAGGGAGGTACTTTAGCTACATAAGTAGCTAATTAGAAGTCCTTATATATATATATATCTATTACTATATATACGAAAGTAAATTCTAATAAATAAAAGAAAGACGGTAATAATTTTTCTCACGCTAAAAGTCGACCTGCTTTAATAATAACGGTGAGGTAATAATAGTAATAATTTAGCTATAAACTAGCCCTAGTAAATAGTATAAGCCGTATCTTAAAGCCTACAAAGAAATAAAGATAATTAGTATTACTATAAAGTAGATCTAACTAGCTAGCTAAGGTTAACATTTTAGTTATTTAGGGTATAAATTAATTATTAAATTAACCTAGTAATACTAAAGGGTAAAAAGGAGTTAATTACTAATATCTTTTTATTTTAAAACTTTTTATATCCTTAGGCCCCTTTTAGTTAGACGTCTTAACTAGCCTTACTATTACTACTATTTAGTTAATCCATTCTATTTAACCTCGCTAAAGAATACTATAGGTTTACTTCCTAGTAATATAAAGTTAATAGGGACGCTAATACCTTTAATTTATATAATTTTACGACTTAGCTATAAGGTGATATTATCTTCTAGCCATCCTAATTTATTTATACTTAGGATAATACCCGCCTTAATACCTTTTATTATAAACGCCTTAGCATTAACACGTAGTACTATTCCGTTATTACTTATAATAAAAAGAGAAATATCTATATATTTATTAATAATATATTCCCCGCTAATTCCTTAGATAGTAATTAGGGACGTCTTATATAAATAGTTATATAGATTTCCTACTAGTAATAAGGATTTATTAATAAACGTAGCTGAGCTCCTAGTATTAATATAAAAGTCTTAATACTAACTGTCTTCTAAAAAGAGTCGTCTTTGAATAGTATGTATATGTGTGTATTAATCCTACGCGGAGGGGAATGCCCTCTAGCCTTTATAGGCTAGAGTAGACTAGACCCTACTCGGCCCTATAGCTATATCCGGTTAAGTACTATGTAACTAACTAATTAACGCTGGAATAAATCGCGTGAGTAACTAAAATAAAATAAATAAAATAAATCTAAAATCTAAAATCTATGATAACCCCGTTAAAATATAGTCGCCTAGCGGTATTATACTATTATATGATACCCTAGAGCACTAATCCGTCCCTGAATAAAGCCGTCCCGTCCCCCGTTATTATTATCAGTTTATAATCTAGTTAGATAAATAGTACCTCCGCTTATTAGCGTAATAGCTAGATATTATCCCTATATAGAAAGATCTTAATACTATTACCCTTAGGTAGTTATTATTATTTTAATAATAGTCTCGCTAAAGACCTTTAAGGTCCTTATCTTAATTATAAATTTCGTGGCCTATTTTACTAGTTTTATTATAGTAAGAATTATCTTAATATTAATTAGTTAGCTACCCTAAGTAGCCTACCTCTTATCCTTAAATAAGGGATATAATCTAATAATATACTCCTAAGTCTAGCGTCCCTCTTTATAGGGATATTTAAGTGATTTAACTACCTAATATATATATAAGAGGCCCTTAAGGGCTATCTTTATTTATAATTAAGTAACTACTAAGCTTATAGCCTTCTATACCCCTATATAAAAGGCTATAATCTAGTAGTCTAGTATAGGTACCTATTACTTTAGCTTAGTACCTTACTTATATTCCTCCTAGGTATTAGCCTAACTTTTATTAATTAATACTCTAATATATTATTTACTAGCTAAGAGTAAATAGATCTAGTCCCTATAAGTACCTTATTATAATACCTATTTAGCTAGCTCGTCCGCCTTTTTATTACCTAGGACTCCTTAGTATACTACTATCTATTATAACATTACTAGAATACCTATATCTTTAAGTCTAGAGAGCTTATTAATAATCCTCTTTAAGATATATTATCCTAACTATCCTTATAAGTTTATTATAAACTTAATTAAGGCCTAATTATCTATTTATATTATTAGTACTAGTAGAGCTATATTAATAGTAAGTTTATAGGCTATATAAATCCCTTCTAGTTCCCTAGTATATATTATATAGTATTTACTATTATTAAGGTATAATATTTATAATACCTCTAGTTATAATACTTATACTAAGGCGTTAATCTTCTTATTAATACTACTTCTATTAGTATAAATATATAGGGAGGTATAGTCTATTTTAGTAACCTAGTTATACTTTATAATAGACTCTTCCTTACTGTTATAGATCTATACTTTTAGGGGTTCCTATTATAGTAGAGTAATAAAGGGTACCCGCTTTTCTATCCTACCTTATATAAGTTAGAATACTTTTATCTCTAGTTATTCTAGGGGGCTTTTCTATTTAACTCTTTTTTTTAGTAGTTTCTATAGCTCTATTAATATCTAAATAGCCTTAATAGTGTTATAGTTTAGGTAGGTATAGATCTATAATACTATATCTATAACTACCTTTTCTAGTACTTATTATACTAGAAGTTAGTAGTATTTAATATCTAGAGCTACCCCTAAGATATTCTTAAACCCTCCTAAAATAATATAAGCTACCCTCTTTTAAATAACTTATAGTATAATAAGTATCTATTTATATTTAAGCTTATATTCTATTACTATTAGGGTATACTACGCTATATACTTAAAAAGTAATTTAAGAAGGATTATACCTTAATATAATCTTTATAAGCCTTTATAAGAGATACCTTAGGTTAATCTAAAGTAGCTTATAAGTCTATTAAGCTTTATTATAACTTTTACCTTAAAGGATTATAAGTAGTCTTTCTAGTTTAGTCCTAAGTCTAATATTAGACTAAGAAGTCTAGTAGACCTAACTAGTTTAATTATAAAGGTATTAAGGTCTAGCTCTACCTCTAGGTTATTTCTAGGCCGTTTCCTTATTCCTTAGGTTATTATAGGTTAAAAGTAAATAAGTTAATACTTTTCTACCTTAAAATTAGAGGTATAAGTAGTAGCTTAGTTTTAAATATTTATATAGATATCTTTAAGAGTCTTATAATTAACTTAGGTTATAAGTCCCCTTACTAATATACTAGTATTATTAATATATAATAGTACTAGGTATCCTTTCTACTTATAAATATCTAAGATATTAGTATTATAAAAAAGGTAGAGAATTAATAATAATAGGGAGCCTTAAGGGATTCCTATTATAATTTAGTATCTTTATAACTCTCCTTTAAGTATAATAATAACTATTAACCTATTAGAGAGGAAGCTTTATATCTATTTAGTAGCTTATTTACTAATACTTTATTTCTTTAGATTATAAATTAATCTAGGGTATAAGATATTATTAAAGGCGCCTTTTATATTAAATATAAATAGGGAGGTAACCTAGTTATCCTTAGATTTCTAGGCGTTATATACCCCTTCTAATATTATATAAATAGTATTTTTAATTAGTAATAGCTTACGTCCCCCTATATATTCCCTTAGGAGGAGCTAGTATTCTTTTATAAAGTACCTTAGAGGAACACGTATACTTATAAATAAGGTGATAATATAAAAACCTTATTAATATATTATTACCAAATTATTAACAAAGTTTCAAAAAATTTTTAAAATAAACAAAATATCAATACAGCGCTAACAGTTAATTACCTGTATTTTACAAATATCTTAACTTGTTAGCAAATTATTAACACCTTATTTAAAAGTATAAGGCTTCCTATAAGGTAGCTTATCTTTATAGTAATAATCTTTTTAAGTCCCTTCCCTAGTATACTAAAGAGGGTAATTAGTTAATATAACTTTAATTATATATAGTTATCCTTTCCTAGCTTCCTTAATACTATTATCTTAAAATAGTAGAAGTATTAGGGGTAGTATCCTAGGTTAATATAGGTATTAAATATCTAGCCTAGCTAGCCTTTAATATAGTCTAGGGATACTTAAAGGATCTAGAAGGTAAGTCTATTATTACTTATAACTTTATTTAAGTAGCTAGTAAGTATAACCTATCTAACTTCCTATTTAATAATTATTAGGAATTCCCTTAGTATTAGATATTTAAAGCCTTTTAGGTTATTTAATCTAGCCTATTATATTAAGGGGAAGAAGCTATTCCTTAAAAGTATTATCTTTTTATTAACCTCTATTATTATTATATTATCTAGTCCTACTAGCTTAGGGGTAAAAGAGGATAATTATACCTATTCTCCCTTAATTTACTTACCTAATCTCTAGAGCTTTTAATTACTATTATATTCTTTTTTATATTACCTCTATCCCTCCTTTTATTTTAATTTAATAAGTTTCTTCTTATAATTCTATTATATATTTAGGTACTATCTATCCTAACTTAACTTTATTTATTATTATAATCTTTTTAGACTATATACCTTAGTAATTACTTATTAAAACTCCTTATTTATAAATAGCTTTAATTTAGGGTAGATCTTTATAATTAATATAGCCTCTATTATTATAATTATTAATATTATAACTATTTAAATAACCTAGGTATCTAGTTCTTTAATAGTATTAATAGGCTTAAATATTATAGGTAGAGCTATATTAAGGTTAATAAGAAATATTTCTTTATTAATTTATTTCTAGTTATATACCTCTCTTAGGGGTAGGAGTAATACTTTCTATTCTATTTTAGTATAAACTACCTTATAATTAGAGTTATAATTAAGCTTCTTAATAGTTTTATATTTTACTATTAAGTCGGCTATTTCCCTTATAATAAATATAAGGTTAATTATTATAACCTTACTATACCTCTTCTACTTAAAGGTTAGAAGACCTTTAAGTATTAGAAGTATAAGCTTAGCCTTATTAATAATCTTAGTTAGCTTATTTACCTTTATATATTAATATTTCCCTAGGCTAATCTAGATTAGATAGTAAAGGTTTAGGTCTCCTACTATTAGATACTTATTATAGGCGTTCCTTATAATTACTATATAAAGGATATTTAGTAATAAGATCTAAGAGTAGTCTTAGGTAGTTCTAATCCTTATCTTTTAGGAGTAGGCTTTATATCTTTAGGAGGGAGAGGTATTATAGATATTATAAATATAAAGAGGTTTTTAATTTAGCCTTTAAGGTTTAAGGGTTACTATTATTAGGTTACTATTATAAGCCTTATTATACTATTTATTTATTAGAATTTTAGTATTAATATAGGTATAGACCCTTATAATTATACCCTTTCTTATAAGGTAGTATAGGTAGAATTTAGATAAGGTAGGGTAATAAGTTTAATTCTTCTTTATATATTTCTAGGGTTCTTAAATAGCGAGAATATTATATTTATATAATACTATTTCCTAAAAAAGGGGGATTATTATATTAGGGGATTTACTAATATTATATTAAAGAATTTTAAGTCTTAATTATAACTTTAATATAAGATTAGTTAGGTATACCTTTATTAGGTTTCTTTACTAGTAGTAGTACTTTATTTATTATTTGTATTAGTATCTTTCCTACTTAAACTCCTAGTAGCCTTAGTATCCTTTTTATTAAAGCTTTTAATAGTTTTTATATAAACTAGTTTCCCTTCTAAGTTAAATAAGTACTAGAGTTTATTCCTATTAGAGGTACTAGTCTTTATACTTAAGTTAGACCCTTATAAAGATTTTATATAACTTTTATATACTACCTTTTAAATAGCTACCTATTTAGCCTTAAAGATTAAAACTAGTCTCTTCTTTAATACTCTTAAAAGGTACTTTTAAGTAGATTAAGATTAATTCTCCTTATTTACCTTATTAATATAATAGAAGAGGGCGTTAAAATTAGTATTAATATTAACTTTAATCCGCGGATTAATATTAAGGTCTTTAAGTATATTAATTTTATTAAGGGTAGTACTTATAATTTTTATTTATTAAGTAGTTTATAAGATAGTCCTACTAGATTTACTTAGTTTATTAAGGCCTAAGTTATCTAACTAGATAATAAGTTTACTTAGACTTCTAAGTACCTAGCTATTCTCCTTCCTCTAGGTAGTATTCTTATATAGTAATATTAGTAGGCTTTTATTTACTAGACCCCTTTTCCTTAAAATAGGTACTATTAGGAACTAGTCCCCTTATACTTTAGGGTTTTATTAGGAGGAAGTAGCTTTTAACCCTATTAGTTTCTTAGTAACTAGTATTTTTAGGGGTACTTAGGGGGTAATTATACCTTAGATTAATATTATAACCTAGGTACTAATTAAAGTTAAGTATAGAGGGATTTTCCCTTAAAGAGTCTTAGAAGGCTAGCTTAAAGGAATAATATCTAGCTTACTAAGTACCTATATTATCCCCGCGGGTTTTAGGGTTACTTCTCCCTTAGGGGTTATCTTTATAACTTTTACTTAAGTTATTCTCACTGCTAGTATCTTTAGTTTAAGGATTATAGGCTTTAATACTATTAGTACTATTACTTTTAACTTACTAGCCTTTTAGCCTAGCTTTATTATAATACCTTCCTTACTTAACTTTATAATTTAGGGCGTTATTCTAGTAGATTTAGCTTTAAACTAAATACCTCTTAATTTAGATTATAATACTAAAGTCTTACTACTTTTAAGGTAGAGAGCTTATAAGCCCTACTACTTCTCTACTACTATTATACTAATTACTTTAATCTTAGTATAATTAGGGTTAAATACTAGATAAATACCTTAATAATTAATATATTTAAGTTTAAATCCCTCTTTCTAGGATTCCTTATACTTAAGTATTATAGTATTAGGTATAATAAGTATAAATCAATATTAGATTTAAGTATTAAGATATAATATAACTAGGTTTCTAGTATTAAAAATATCTGATAATTTAGCTAGCTTTAATATATTTAATATAATTATAGTATTTATTTCCCTTAATAGAATTTAACTAGCTTAGGCCTCCTTTTTAAGTAGTATTTATATAGTAAGCCTTAGTAAACTTAGTAATACTTATTAAAGAGGTAACTAATAGATTCTTAACCTTATTTTTATTTAACTAACTAATATACTTAATCTCTACCCCTAGGATCTAATAGGCGTTCGCGTTAGTAATAATTATAATAAGGGTAGTAATATCTCTTAGAAACTAGTAGGCTCTAGTTAAAATATCATAAATTATTATCTTAAAAGTAGATATTAGGATAAAAGTTTCCTTCTTAAAATATACTACCTAATCTCTACTTTCCTTAGTAGTTTTTAGGGTTTCTACTACCCCCTAACTTAAGTTAAGTAATAGCTTCTACCCTAGCTACCTTAAGGGTTAGGTAGGCTTATAAATAGTTTTTAATATAGGCTTATAACTATTTTAGTATACTTTTATAGTAGTAGGTAATTATAGTTTAATCCTTAACTTTAATAATAACCTAGTATTCCTCCTTATCTTTTATTATAAGTAGAGGTACTAGCTAAGAGGAGTAGTAAGTAGTAGTAGCCTAAGTCTATAAGGGAGAGGTAAATATAAGGCCTTTTCTTTATGTATTTATAGGGCTAGAGTAGTTAGTCATAATTATAACTATATTTATAGTATACTTTATAGTAGTAATATCGCCTTTAATATACTTAATAGGCGTCTTAAGGTATTATAAGGTATTAAAGCTCCCTATTATCTAGTTAATTAATTACTTTACTAACTATTATAATTACTATTTAAAGTAATACTATAATAGTAATATAAGGAATATACTCCTACTTAGTATTATTACTATTCTTAAGGTGCTTAAGAATTTATTTAGATATTTCCTATATAAATAGGAGCTATTTATTAATAGGAAGGGACTAGTAGTCTTCTAGAACCTTTAACTATCTTAATTTACTATTCTTTATTATAATTTAATTATAGGAAGAAAGGTAACTAATATAAAGATATATAAGAGATAATAAATAAGACTAGAGTATTATATAAATACTATATAGATAGTAATAATACCTGGCTATTAAAATCGTTTTAATAGCGTATAAGTAGAGTGATAATAATTATCTTTAAATAGTAGTATAGCCTTAATTTAGGGGAGGTAGCTAGATAACTATAATATATAGAGCTATATACTCTAGCTAATTCGCGTAGATATATTATTACTTTTAAGTAGAAAACTAGGTATTAATAGTATAAATATCTAATATATATTCATTAATTTCTTCTCTATTTATAAAACCCGTATAATAGATATTATAACTATAGGGAGGGATATTATACTTAAAGAATTTAGTATTATTAAAATATACGTAAGTTTTCATATTATAGTACTTAAATATAGACCTGAAATTAGTATCTTTTATATTATTATTATTTTACTACCCGTCTTCTATATTATCCTTATTAAAGACCTATTTAGTAGACGCTTAATTAGCTATAATTTAACGACGGGGTATTAAATTAAGAGGGTTTAGATTAAAGCTATAAGAAGGGGGCTAATAGGTATAGATCTAAGGGGGTCCCTATTAAACTTAGGGGGGAGGTAGTTACTATTATTCCCCTATATATAAACTACGTTAGAAGGCTACTTCCTTATCCTTAGCTATACGCTCGCGCCTAGAGCTATAATTATAGCTATTTAGGTAGGTCGTTAGCTTAGTTATTAAGCTAGATCCGGAGGTTAATAGATATAATACCTAGTAGTCTACTATATTATTAAGATTACGAGTAAAATTATTAAAATTACTATTTAGATAATAGACGTCTTATTATAACTCTTAATCTAGATTTTTCTAGGCTAGTATTAGTACGGCTACTACTAATTAGTTATAAGACTATCTATTAAGTAGTATTACTTATACGTATTTATTTATAGGGTGACGTTATTTAGTATCTTATATAATATATTATTCTATATATAGCCTATTAAATACCTATAATTATAACTATTTATATTTCTCTACTAGCGTAGTATAAAAATAGGTGAGGTTATTAGAGAGAGAGTCCTAACGGCTAGTCTTAAGGTATAAAAACTATATTATAGCTAATCTATATAAATAAAGGTATAGTTTTCTAACTACTTTAAGCCTAGTTTATCTAATATATTTAGCCTATTAGATAAATAAATTAATATTATAATAAAACGTATCTTTATTAGATATAATACAAGGTCCTTTAGGATTTCCTTTTAAGACGGCTAATCTAGGGTTAAAGTAATTAATTTTAATTAATTTAACTTACTCTTATAAGTATTATTTATTATCTTACTTTATTATTAACGTAGTCTATCTAGTAGTTAAGGTAGGGTATTCTTTTTATATTCTTATATACTAGTATAGCCCTATCTCTTTAATATATCCCTTATATTATATTTACTATCTTTATTATCTATATCTTCTACCTCTTCTTAAACAGCTTAAGTATTCTTCTAATAGTAGGGAGGGACGTAGGATTACTAAGTCTAAAGAAGCTAATTAGTTAGTATATAGAGCGCAGTTATAATTAAAGGTTTAGGTAAGGCTACCTAACTAGATTTAATATCCTAGAAGGTATTTTATAGAGATTAATAGTAAATTTTTAAGAAGTTATTAAATTTCTAACTAATATCCGCCTAAATAGCTATTATAAAGGATTTAACTCGATCCTCTTATTTACTAATATATTACTATAGATGCTTTTCTATTATAATAAACTACGACTTATTATAGGTTTAAATTAGTTTTAACTAATTAATTAAGTAACTCTAAGACCTATTAACGTAACGGGTAAGCTATTTATAAGAGGAGATAAAATTAATAGTACCCTTAATAGAGTCTCTAGCCCTTTAATATAGGCTCCGTCTCTTTCCTTCCTTATCTTTACCTTCCGTAGTTTTATTATTATCTTCTATCTTAGTATATCTTATAATTAGATTATTACTATCCTTATTTTCTAGAGGTAGACTATTATTAAGGTTAGTTATATTAAATATAGATTTTAATATTAAGGGAGGTCTCTTAGGTTAGTTATAGATTAATAGGGGGAATTTCTTAGGTTAACCCTTTTCCCTAGGTATAGTGGTAGGAAATTTAATATAATAATAGTAGATACTTATAATAACGCCCTTTTAAATACCTTCTTTAGAATTTTATAAATAGCTTTTATTAAGAAAATTTCTTTATTTAGATCCTTAGTATTATTTAGTAGGGCGCTTAGCGGCCTTCTTAGACGGCGCTTAGACAGCTAGTAATTTTTAGCGCAGAGTAGCCTATTAGGATTAGCGCCTAGTAGCCTAGACCTATTAAAATATCTAGTATTACTACTATTATTAAGGATTAGTTATCTAGGGTATAGTATATATAAATTATCTAGCTATCTAGAATAGGAAATCTATAATATCTAACCAGATTTCTTTATTTATAGGGTCTAACCGAGTTAGGAGTAGTATACCTAAGGACGAATATTAAAATATTAAGATATAACTGTATAGGAGAATCCTATATCTATAATAGGTAGGTACTAAGTATTAGTACTAAAGTATTAACTTAAATTACTAAGATATTTTATTTAGTAATATTTTCTATTTTTAGTAGTATTTTTAATTATATTTTTAATTATATTTTCTAATTATTATTATTATTACTACCTAGGGAATTCTTAAAAGTAAATAAGGTAATATAAAAAAGTAATATATATCCCTAGGAAAATGATAACTATATTTTTAGTAGTATTTTTAATTATATTTTTAATTATATTTTCTAATTATTATTATTATTACTACCTAGGGAATTCTTAAAAGTAAACAAGGTAATATAAAAAAGTAATATATATCCCTAGGAAAATGATAACTATAATATTAGTAAGATTTTCTTTTTATAGTAGTATTTACTATTATATATAGTATATATTACTATATTACTAAGTATTATTATTATTACTTAGTAGGTAATTCTTAATAGTAAATAAGATAATTAGAAAAGTAATAACTATTCTTATAGAGATAATATTATAATATTATAAATGTTTTCTATTTATAATAGTATTTACTATTATATCTATAGTTTATTATATTACTAAGTATTATTATCATTATTACCTAGCCTAACCTAGGTAATTCTTTAAGGTAATATAAAAAGGTAATATATATCCCTAGGGAACTTAAAGGGGTGTTAAAATTCTAATTTAAAAAAGATTCCAATTTTAATATAGGGGTAATTCTAGATAATTTTTAGTGTCCCTTACTATTTTATTACGGGCTTGGCGTCTTGGCGATACCTTAGCGATTCGAGTCGGGTTAACCCGATTCGCTAAGGTATCGAGGCCTTAGCGAGTTAGTACTGGAAGTAGGTACTAAGTATTCGGGTTAGTACCCGGAGCTAGTACTAAGTATTCGGTCGGTACTAATTCTTAGTACTAGATCCCGATTCGACGGTTAGTCTATATATAAGTAGTCTAATATCTTTAGTAATAAGAGGTAATAAGTATCTATTTTTTAAAATTATAATATTTAACCCCTTATAGTTTATATATAAATATAGCCTACTATCCTTCTTTAATATAAAGAAGATAGATACTCTAGCTAATAAGATAAAGTAATAAATAATACCCTTTTAAAGTAAATCCTTAAAGTAGTATTATAACTCTATTAGCTTGCTTTAAGATAAATTATAAAATAGCTTATAAGGTAGTTCTTTACCTTTTATAAGATTTATAGAGTAGTTACCCTCTTTAAAAATAGGTAAAGTACCTACCTTCTTACTAGAAAAAATTAATAAAGGCCTTTAAATCTAGACTAACCGTTTTTTTAGTACTTAGGGGTTATTTTTAGTATTAACTCGAATTACTAAACTACTTACAGCTAGCTTATACCCTATATAGGTTTGGCGTTATATAACTTTATAAATTCAATTTTAAATTTAATTCCTTGTAGTTAGTCTATTTATATCCTTGGGGACTTATAAGGCTTCCTATTTACTAGATACTACTTTAATATATAATATAATAAATATATTTAGCTCTTTCCTAATATTTTAAGTAAATACTTAAGGTTTATTAACTTATAATATATAGGAATTAACTTTAAAGTATTAGTAATCTACTTTTAAATCTAATAGTATATACTATTATTTTAATTTTAATATATCTAAAATAATATTAGGACCCTTTTAATCTAATATATAAAGAAGAGTAATATACTTCCTATTATAGCCCTAGCTATCTATTAATTAGTAATATAATTAGTAGGCTTTATAGATATATATACTACTTCTATTAAGTATTTATACTTATAATAATATAGTTTTATAAGGCTTTAAATCCTATTAAATTATAAACTTTTATAAGTTTAAATTTAGATATAACCTAGAGTCTAAAAGTATTATAATTTAATATTAGTTACTTTATAACTTTACTTAACCCTTTATAAGGATTAATAATATTACCTTTATTAATTAGTCTTCTTACCCCTCTTTTAAGGTAGTTAAAGGGCTAGTTCTTTTCTTATTAATATTATATTAATACTAAAATAAGCTTAAGGTTTATTAAAATTTATATAATTTAATTAAATATAGCCTTCTTTATTATAATAAAAATAGTTTATAAAATCTATTTTCATATTAGGCCTAGCCTTCCTTTTTAAGGTATTATCTTTGAAATATAACTACTTATTACTACTACTATTAAAACCCTTAGGCTTTATAATTTAATCTTTTAAAGACTTATTACTACCTTTTAATTTTAGCTAAGATCTACTTTAAGGTTTTTCTTAAGCTTAAGATATTTATATAATACCTATATTCTAAGGTATTCTTTAATATAATAACTTAAGTAAATATTTCTTTATACTACTTAGTAATATTAAGAATATTAAGAATTTTATTCCTTAACTTATTATAAAGCTTTATAAGGAAAATATAAATATTATACTCTTTATTAAAAGGTAGTAAATAAGACTCTAATTCCTTTAAAAAGGTCTTAAGATTTAAGACCTTTTAGTTATTATATTAATATACCTACTCCTATTTTTTATAAGTAAGGAGATAGTAGCTTACTAGGTTTATAATTAAATTAAGTAGGAACCTCTTAAAAAAATTAAATATAATATTAGCTAACTTATAACTTTTAAATAAGTATATTATTAAATTTTAAAGTCCCCTTTTAAGGAGTTTATATAATAGGTTATATAAGACTTATTTATAACAAAATACTTTAGACTTATAATAAATTTAATCTTGACTTTATAAAATTAATATAAATACTCTCTTTTAAAGAATCCTTTATAAAGTCTTATTCTTTTAGGGTAATTTATATATATATAAGTATATTAAGGTAGTACTAAAATAGTAGTATTTTAAACTCCTAGGTTAATATTAATTTAAGGATTATAAAGTACTTTATTATAAGTTAATAATAATATTAATTAATTTTATTATTTAAGATAATATTTTTATTTTAAGCCTCCTCTAATAGCTATTTTAATTTATTTAGAGTAGAAGGAGTAAAGAGCCCTCCTTTTATTAAAGTATTATAATAGTATTTTAATAATATTTTATATAATAGTAGTTCTACTTAATTATTACTTTTAGCCTCTTAATTATTATAAGATAAAGTTAATATAATAATAACTTTAAACCTTTTCCTTTAAAAAGGGAGAGAGATTAGAATTATAAGGCTTATACCTACTAACTTTATAATAATATATTAAGTAGTAAAAGTTATAGAGTTATATTATAGGATTTAATAATAGGTATAAGTTTACTAATAGATTAAGTAGTAGGCTTATTATAATAATAGAATTAATCTTTAAGAAATCTAAAAGAAGAATAGGGGATAGCTAGATAGATATATATCTATTAAGTATAAGCTTAATCTAGGCCTCTTATTACTAGAATATTACCCTATATTTCTAAGGAAGGTTACTTAAAGTAGGCTATAATATTAGTAAACTAGGAAACCTGTAAAATGTAAAAATATACGTATTATATATATATAACTAATGCGCTTATATATTAGCCCTAGAACTCGTTATAATACTATAAGTTATAAAATATATATTTAGCTGGATTTAGTAACTTTTAGAAATACTAGGTAATAGGACTAATAGGGGATAAGTCCTACTAATTAGCTATAATATAACTATACTAGGCTAGTACTAACTAGGTAATTCTAACAAGGTACTAAGTCTTATTAATAATTAGTACTAATACTTGGTAAGAGAATTAATCGCAGGCGTAATATAAGTAAAGGAAACGGGCCTAGGCTAGGGGGGGTACTCTACGCGAATATAAATTACGTGAATCGACTGTATTTAAAACCTATATTACGCTAGCGTTAACGACGTAGCTATTATAACTCTAGCGAGCTTCCCGTTTCTTCCTAGCGCTAGAGGAAAATCACGGATTTAAGGCCTTATATCCGGATTTTCTATATTTAGGACTTTTAGGCTAGAATAAAAAAACGCTAAAATTTTCCTATTTATTACCTGTATTTTACCTGAAAAATGCGCTTTTAATAGAATTAGCAGTTCGGATTTTCTATACGGGCTCCTAGTTTACTAATAAAGGTAGCGCGTAAGGCGTATATATACCTAAGCCTAATATAACCCCTACTATAGCCTACCCTAGCGTATTAATCTTATATAGAGATTACCTAAATTAATTAATTCTAAGGTTACTTTTAAGGTAGTATTAGGGGTAGCTCTAAAGTATACTACCTAAGTCCTCTATTAATTATAGAATATTAAAACTTTTAAAGTTCTACTTAGTAAGTAGTTATATAACTTTCTAAATCTACTAACTAGAAATTTTCGAAATTATTACTTAGTTAGTAGTTATATAATACTACCCTTAACGCCTTAAGCGGCCCTAGGGCCTTGTAATATACTATAATACACCTAGAGCTAGCCCTAGGCTAGCGGGGTATAAACCCCTTACCTAAAGTATAAGGGCGAGTTAAGATTTTACTAATATAGGTTCTAGTAGCCTACTTACTAGACTAACTTAGATTAAATAGAAATATTTTAGACTTTAATAAAATTACTAACCCTTAATAGGAGGGGTAGGAGGGAGGGTTATAAATATATCTTCCTAGTCTATTTTTAACCTAGATTCTATCTATTAGTCTATTTTTAAGTTTATTAATTAATAAGTAAGTTAGAGAGGTTTCTAGCTACTTCTATAAAAGGTAGCTTAGCCTAAGTCTAAGTCTTAAAAACCTTAGATTAAAAACGACTAATATAGTAATTTTATATAATTTTATTTTTACTATTTATTAGATTTTTTTATTACTTAAGATTTACCTAGAGTTATAAGTAGGTTTAAAATTTATAGATGTAATTCTTATAAGCTATAGATATAATGTACTTAATAGGGAGTAGGTAGAGATAGGTTACTAATAAATATAAAAAATCTGATATTGGGGTGAATCCGACGTTTAGGTAGGAACCCCTAGGAGCGACAGCGACTAGGGGCGGGACCTTATTCATTCTAAGGTACCTGACGTTACATTGCCTTTCCATACCGCGATTGTAACATTTCTGGTCCTCCAAATATTAGCAATGCTTCACAGTTCAAGGTGACAATACGATTGTAGAACGAATCAAGGGATCGATCAGGTGGACTTGCGTTGCACATACGGAGCATCGGTACTATGGCTTTTTCCGTTCAAATCACCAATAGTCTCGTTCCTCGCTGGCCTTATGAGCTTCACACAGTCAGATGATTCTTGGCTGCTATCAGTATAATGTCAGATATACGCGCGTCTGTGCAATGGAAGAGCTCGACGGTCTTCGCGGGGGAGGACATTGAGTGTAGGATCACATTCAAGAACGTTTCACAAGCAAGCAATCCCCGCCACTCACCACCTCCTAGCAAACATCGACGGGGCCGTGCCCCAAGTGGGGAGCGACGGAAGGAGGCGCTGCCCCATCCTCCTATGAATGGTGCGGCGGTCCATAGCAACATGATCTATCCTTCGATGCCTGGCTTCCGTCATCCAAATGCTAGATCACAGAAGCCAGCGCTTTCATTGAGCAATTCCAATGGCTTCCCCCTTTCGCTAATGCCTAATGTATCGGAAGCCGTTCCTGAAACGCGGAGCTCAGAGAATCATACGCACAGGAGATCCGTCTCCATCGTCTCAATTGGTGGGAATACGATCGATGAGACTTCATCATATGGTCCAAGGTTGACCTCCAGACGTCCTGTATGTGGTCATGTTCGAGCTGCCAGTTTACAGTCGCTGCCTAGGAGAGTAGGCAGCTCCAATGGCGGATCACTGTCAGGTAGCAAAACCTTCCTACAGCTATGGATCACTCGTTGATACCTTGAATAGCGCCAGGAAATGACCAAGCCTACACCTTACCGTCTACGGTTTCTCAATCTCCGAGTTTTTTCTTAGAGCAGAAAGGGAATACGCTCGTCGCACTTAGATCAAGGCAGCGAACGAGTCCCAGCATGAGCAATGTCCCCCCAACGTCCAAGAAGCAACCTCGAAGCTCATTCTCGAGCTTTAAGTTTCCTCAAGCGCTTAGTACTCCACATGGAGCGTCGAGCCAACATCTGTGGCTCTTAAGCGAAAGTCCACCAGAGTCTCTCAAAAGAGCCCCTCCCCCGAGACCTCACAATTCTGCCCATAGGATCGAGGAGCTCCACCCAGCAACAAGGATATCCTCCTCCGCTAGCATGAGTGGTACACCACGAAGTAGTGGTGATTTCTATTCGACGAGCAACAATTCTACAGAGACGATGGCTTCAGAACACATCACGCAAGAGAACAGCCGTTCGACGCACTGGTCCCTACATGGTAGACAGATGTCATATTCTGCACCAGCGAAAGCTTTGCTCCCAGAGAGTTTAATGATGGGCTTCGCACATATTGCAGGTTCACTCACCCTTGACGCGTCTCTAGTGAATCAGAGTCCCTTTGAAGAAGCTAAGAAAAAGGGAATAATCAGTGGTCAAGGCGGGGGAGGCGTCGTACGGAATGAATCAACAAAGCGAGACAGCGGGCTACTTGGGTCTCTCGGTTGGAGCAACATAGGAAAATCTCTTCGGGGGCTCCTGGGCAGCAATGAATTCAGCAGTATTGATGAGGCCAGAAGGAGCCCTAGTGCACGGTCAATCCCAATACTATCGACCCCTCAGTCAATACTGTTTGTAGATCTACGACTGAACCCTGGGGAAAGTAAAAGTTATTCCTATTGTCATCCTTTGCCTAAAGGCATTCCACCAAGCCACAAAGGACGAGCTATAAAAATTGCGTATCATCTTGTCGTAGGGACACAGAGAGCCGCTGACATCTTACAGCAACCCCAAATACAGCATGCAGATATACCTTTCCGGGTATTGACTGGTGTCAATGGTAAGGAACTTCTTTCCATTGAGAGAGACGATACGAGTTCTTAGTGCAATGCAGATCAAGGAGAGATTCTTGGCCACGATCTCATGTCTCCGCATACTATTCTTTCAGACGTCGCATCCATCTCATGCGTCAAGGATCTACACCACATTGACCCGCATTTTAGAGAAGACTTAACTCCAGGAAAGCCCACTTCATCACGTCCAGAGTTTCTTTCGTACATTGGAAGTCTTTTGGATAGCTCTCATCAAACTTCTGGTGCTGGTCTTCTATCACCGACGAATGCCGAGTCCAAGTCACCGACAACCACCACAACGGATTCAGACACGATAAGAGACGCCATTGATTCTGCCTTGCATAGGGATAACGTTGCCATGTCCTTCAGACGCGGTGCAAATCGTTTCAATATAGCAAGGAGCGGAGAACGTGTAGCGGTGATCATACTCGCACGCCCTGCTTACCGCTTAGGCGAGACAATCCCCGTGGCTATAGATCTCGAGGATTCGGATCTCCAGTGCTATTCATTGCATGCTACCTTAGAGACTTCGGAAAAGATTGACCCAGCGATAGCTCTTCGCTCGGAGGCTAGTATACAACGAGTTACACGACGTATACATGCTTCCCAGTTCGAACCCACTATAGCTGCGAAAATGGTACTATTCAATCCGATCATTCCACCCATTCTTTCTCCAAATTTCAGTACATCTGCTGTTAGCCTTGAGTGGAGGTTGCGGTTTGAGTTCGCTACCAGCCGCATGGGAAATAGAGGGGACTCAGGGCAGGATATTGATACCCTCATAGAGGAGGTCGTGAGGGACGAAAGAGGCAGCGTTCAGGCTGCCGTACAGGAACTAAAGAGCGAGACATTTGACGTTACTATACCTTTACGAGTCTATGGAGCCACTGTAGGTTTTGACAAGGACATCGAGGTTGGGGATTTCACGATATGAAGCGGGAACCTATCGCCTTGAATATACGGCCAGTGGCAGGACAGGCCAGCCATGATTAGGAAGCGAGCGGGCAAATAATTATATAACTTGGTGGGAAACTAAATCGGTAAACATATGTGATACTAGCATGACTTCATTCTAATCAAGGCGTAACTACGCCAGCGAAGTGATTCTACGTATCCTATCCCATGCCCTAGTGAGAAATTATATATACGGGCGCTAGCCTTTTAAGGTTTAAACCTGTAAAGGCTACTTTAAGGGCGCTGGAGTAGTTAGATAAATAGTACTAGGATAGTCGTTCTAGTAGTAAGGCTCCGTCGGCAATTTCTAAAAACCTAGAGGGGTACCTAGGGCCGGCCCCAGGCCGCCCCAGGCCCCTAGGGCTGTAGTTTAAGAAAGCTTGCCCTAGGGCTATAAGGGTAGATATAAGTCCGCCTAGAATTATAAGAGCTATAAGGGTAACCTACCTAGTACTTAGAACTACTTTAAGATTAAGCTTCTAGGTATTATATAATAATAATATAATATCCTATAATTAGACTTCTAAGTACTAAGTAGTAGTATTAAAGTATTTATAATAGTAATATTATTATATTATTAACTTCTACTTAAGTCTACCCTAGTATATTACTTTTATATAGAAATTAGTTAAATTAATTAATTCTAGGATTACTTTTAAGGTAGTATTAAGGGTACCTTTAAGGTATATTACTTAAGTCTCCTATTAATTATAGAATATTAAAACTTTTAAAGTTCTACTTAATAATTAGTTATATTATATAGTTTTACTTAATAAATAATTATATAATTTCTTAAAATCTATAAATTAATAGATTATTATTAGGAACTAGACTAGAAGGCTTGTTCCTAAGGGCTAGAATAGATAGTATAAACTACTAGTAAGTAGGTAGTATTATAAAGATAAACTTAATACTCTAGTAACTTTATAGTTATAAAAGAACTAATCTCTACCTTTTAAGGAGGTAGAGGGAGGACTATCTAAATACCCCTTAAGGAAGCTACCTAGCCTCTTAGATATCTAGATAAAAGGATATCTATTAGGATAATAAGAAGCCGAACTAATACTACTAAAATATTACTAGTAAGCCGTATTATATTAACTAGATATATTAAAATATCCTAATAATTACCTCTCCTTTAAAGGTATTTATCCTTAAATACTAACTATTACTATCTATAATAGGACTTATTAAAAACCTTTAAAACCCTAGTAGAGAAAATAAGGGAAAGAGTTCTAAGGATAATAATATTATAATAATAGTAATATACTATTAGTATTATATAATACTAATATATAATAACCTTTATAGTTATAATATTATTAATAGTAGAATATAATTATTAATTAAGTCTATTATTATAATACATTATAAATATATAATATAAATAAGTAATTATAAAAGTTAAGTAGTAATATTATTAGACTAACCGCGTCGAGTTAGTACTTTAAACTTGAGTTAGGTACCCGACTCGAGTCTTAGTAATTTAACACTAAAATCTAGTACTAAGTATCTTAAGTTAGTACTTATATAGGTACTAAGTATCTTAAGTTAATACCTAGGTAGGTACTAAGTATTAGTACTAAAGTATTAACTTAAATTACTAAGACTTTAGTTTTAGTAAGGGTATTTTACTAGACTATAATATTAGGAATACTTTATAGTAATATAAAAGGGTAATATAATTATTTAATAGTTATTAGTAGATAGCCTATCTATCTAGTTAGATATCTCTATAATCTTATACTTATAATCCTTCTATTTATTACTATCCTCTTTACTATTATTATACTTACTATTATTATCCTTACTACTACTACTAGTCTTACTAGTATCTTCTAGTTTATATTCTCTATCCTCTTCTTTATCCTCCTTAGTAGTATACTTAATTTCTTTCCTATTAGTATTAACTTTAATTAAGATACCCTCCTTATCTTAATTCCTCTTTATAAGGTTAGGTATAATATAATCCTTTATATTAAACGCGTTAGCGTGCTCTTATATAAACTTAATATAAGTATTTATAATATTAGGGTCTTATATATCTTTTAACTCCTCTAGACCCTTATAATATATAATCCTTTACTTAATAATTTATATAATTAGTAGATTAAATCTAGTAAATTCTAGCCTAATAGTATATATATTTTCCTTAGAAGTATTCTAAAAGTTAAGTTAATTAGAAGATAGGATTAAAGACTAATTATATATTTACCTTTTTTATAGAATTAGTTATACTATTTATATTTTATATATAATTTACTAGTTTATCTAGCTTAGCTTATTCCTTAGTAGCCTCTTTATTATCTTTAAGGCGTAACTCTATCTTAAAATATTCTATTATATAATATTAGCTATTTAAGAAGTATTATATTACCTAATTATATTATTATAAATCCCTCTTTTATATCTTTCCTCCTTTATAATATCCTTTACCCTAATTACTAGCTTTATATAATCCTCTTTAATAGCTATCTTTTATATATCTAATTCCTTTAACTTTTTAATTCTTTTTAATACTACTACGCGGTTATTAGATACTTTTATATATAATAGCTTTTTATTATTATCCTAGTCTTTTACGCGCTCTACACTCGCGATTAATTTAGGATTCTAGTTATAAAGACTTAATATTATTATAATATTATATTAACTTATCTATCTAGTAATATATTTAGGTAATATAATTAGTAATAAATACTTATTATATATTAATAACCTATCTTACTATAATATCTTAAGTATATAGAGGTAGAAGGAGTTATAAAGAAGATTTTAAGGGGTAATTCTACTTATAATTATACTTATAATTACGCGGAATATTCTACCTAATATTACTTTACCTTATATTAAAACTTCTAAACCTTATATTCCTTCTTTTATCTATTATTATATATATTTAATAACTTTAATAATAGCTTATATTAAGTAGACTAGTAATATTATTTTATAATATATTTCTTACTCTATATACTAATAGGTAGATAGTATAATTAGGTAATAAAACGCTAAAATTACTAGCTATTAGAGGAGGTAAACCTTTATAGGGTAGGGGAGTAAATAAGCTATTATATAAGAAGGGAAAGGTAATATAAATAGGTAATATATTAAAATATAATTAACTAATCCTTTATAAATAGTAGTATTAAAATTAATAATATAAAGATAAAAGTATAAGGTTAACTTAGGTCTTAAAGCTTTAAGGGAGATAAGATAATACTAAAAGTCTATTAATAACCTTATCCTAAAGCTACTATTTAATTATATTATAAGGGAGGTTATAACGGATATTATAGGAGTTAATATAAACTTATATTAAATTTAAAGTTTAACTTTAGAAGTATTATAAGATATTATAAAGGTATTTATAATATCTTTTCTCTTAAGTAAGTATATTACTATTTTACATTACCCTTTAATCTTTATAATAATTACTTACTAATATATCTTATAATATAAATTTAAATCTACTTTATATCTACGCTAAATATATTACTATTATATAGAGGGATCTAAAGCTTATAAAGGAATTAATAGGGAGCTTTAGTATTATACTATTTAGTACTTAAGGGTAGTAATAATTTTATAGTATCAGGAGTAGAGGGTAGGTCTAGGATAGTATAGTACTCCTAGTATTACAGTACTCCTAGTATTATAGTACTCCTAGTATTACGGCGCTCTTAGTATTATAATACTCTTAGTAAGATAAAGAATTATATTACCTTCTTATATTACCTTTATATATATATATAGAAATTAAACCTACTGTTTAAATATACTACCTAATTATTAAATAACTTTAAAATAATAACTATTGATCTATTTATCTTAAGATATCTACTAATTCTAACTTAAAAAGCTCTTTACCTCTATTAATACTTTAATTAATATCTTCTTCCGTTTAAAGGATATCCTAGGGTTTAATAAGAGCTTCTTCGGGGTTTAAACCTATAATATAATTATAATACTTTAGAAGTATTATTTATTCTATAAACTCTAGTTCTAACTATATATAATCCTATAAATATACTCTTTAAGTAAGATTAAAGACTCTCTTAATACCTATAAATAATATTAGATATAAAAGGATATCCTTAGCTATTTATATTAGATTTAGATAAGCTAAAGTATTATCCTTTTAGTATTCCTATATAAGAATATCCTCTAATAGACTTTTAGAATAAAAGTATTAAATAGCTTTACTTTATAATAAAGACCTATAATTTAGATATTAAAGTAGACTTCTCCTTACTCTTATTAAAGGCTATTATTAGTTAATTTAAATTTAAATATATTACTATATTATATTACCTTATTAATATTTTATATATCTTATATATTAGTCCTTCTAGTAACTAGTATTATCTTATAATACTTATAAAAGTAGTTAGTAAATTTATTCTTATATATCTCTTTATAAGAGGTTAAAGTATTATTATTATTTAACTCCTCTTATTTATCCTAAGTTTTATATAGACTTAGTTTTATAAAAGGGTCTAGAATATTAATAAGGTTATATATTAATCTACCTTTACCTTCTATTTTAGAATAATACTTAGTAAGTTTTATTAAGGCTACTTTATAAGTATTAATAATACTTACTCTACTAGATATCCTACTATTATATATTATTATCTTAGTATAATTAAAATAGTTAAAAAGGGTATTATATAATTAGAACTCTAAATATATACCTATATTTATTATCTAAGAAACTATTAAGGTAAGTTAATAAATAGGATTTAATATATCTCTAAGTAGTAAGATAATTAACTACTTATATCTACTAAGGTTAATCTTATTAATTTTTAGATTAATTATATTTTTATCTACCTAAAAATTAATAAATTTATATAGCTAATATATATAATATATATAATAAAGTATTAGGTAGGTAGAATTCTAATAAATATAAATATCTTATATAAGTTTTCTAGGTCTTCTAATAGAGCTTTTTTATAATTATTAAAAACTAAGCTTTTATTAAGGAGATAAGTTAATAGCTATTATAAGAGCGCGGATCTATTATAAATATTAGTAAGTATATTACTTATTTATATTACCTTTATTATACTATACCTTTTTAATAATAGTAGATAAACCTATATTTACTTAGATATCTTTAACTCAAGTATCCTCTAATAATACTACTATATTATCTAAGGCTTCTAAATCTAGGGCTTTAATAAAGTCTTATATTATTAGGTTAAAGATATAAGCTATATAAGGAATAGAGTTTTATAGTTTATCCTATTAGATATTACGCTAAGTAAGAGATTTCTCTAATTTATCTTTTAATATTCTATTATTACTAGTATTATTAGTAATAACCCTAAAAAGTTTATCTTTAATTCTATAAATAGTTAATATCTTTATTAGTTCTACTATAAGTAAATACCTAGAATAATAGATATTAAGTAGTATAAAAGTAATAAGATATTCCTAATATTAAAATTTAGTATTAACCTAGTAGACTAGTACTCTAAGATAGGCGACCTTTTAGGGACTAGACTAGGTATCTAGTATAATAGAAATATATTAGGGATACTTTAAATCTACTCTAATTTTTATATATATTCCTTTAAAATCTAAAAAGATTATACTCTATAATTTAGTATAATAGATTAGGGTTAAATTTAGACGGGCTATTAATAATAGTTACTATAACTCTAGTTAATTAATAGTATAGAAAGATTAATTTAAGGTAAGAAAGTATTTATATAATTATTTATTCTACTTCTCTTAAGAAAAGTTAGTAGAAAATCTAGTATTACTTTTCTTCTAATATTATCTTAAAGAATTAGTTTTATATTACTATTTTATATTATTATAAATAACTTACCCTAGTTAAAGAAAGTTCTATTTATAATAATAGATTTAGCCGCTTTTATAAATAGTATTTACTTATCTAAATATATTTCTTTATATTAGATATACTTAAATTACTAGTTACTATTAGGTAGTCTAGAAGTTTTTTATACTTCTTATATATAATCTTTAGTAATCCTTCTACTATTAAAGCTAATTAGATAAAGTTATCTTAGATATTAGCTTATTTACCTAATATAACTTTCTTAAACTAAAGGGGATCTTTAACTTTAGTATTAGACTTTAATTTAATACTTTTACTAATAGTAGATTACCCCTACTATACTTTAAATTAGACTTTAGAGGCCGAATTCTATTTAATATATCTATTATTCCTTACTAGTATTAATTCTAGGAATTCTTTTCTAATAGATTAAATAGTATTTTAAAGAAGCTCTTTCTTCTAATAAAAGGATTTGTTTAATATACCCTAACTAACCTAACTTATAGATTAGCTAGGATAAATACTACTTAATATAGAATTAAGTATAGTAAGATTATTTAATTCTAATTTAATATCTTTATTACTAGGTTTTATAGGAGTTAATATAGTATAAGCCCCGTATATATAATAAGGTAGGAGTAATATAAACTAGTAATATAAATATTTACTATACTAGGGAGAATAGATAAAGGATACTAGGAAGATAAAGTTATAAGTATAATAATTATTTTAAATATATATTATAAGGAGACTATTTTAGTTCCTTCTACTATTTTATTAGGGGCTTAGCGTCTTAGTAATACCTTAGTAATTTAAGTTAGGTTAACCTAACTTACTAAGGTATTAAGGCCTTAGCGAGTTAGTACTAATAGCTAGTACCGAGTATTTCAGTTAGTACTAAGACCCTAACCCGAGTATTCGGTCGGTACTAAATCTTAGTACTAAATCCCGACTTGATAGTTAGTCTAAATATTATACTATTAAATCGCGTAATTAATATATCTTCTTATTATAATAGAAAATGGGAATATTAGGACCCTAAGCTTATCGCGGCTTATTAGTTAGTTAATAAGTCCCCTAGTTACCCCTCTAGGACTAGCGCTAATATTAGAACTCTAATATTTCTTTATATTCTACCTATATATCTACCTACCCTTTATAATATTTTCTATATAAATAATATTATATAACTTACTTTTAGCTATCTAACGCTTTAAAAATAATTAGAATTAGTCTATTATATTAGGAGATATATTAGAATTAATAGATTTACCTCCTAAATTAGTCCGACTATATTATATCTTAGTACCTCCCTACTATATTAATAGTTTTTTCTTCCTACCTCTTTTTTACCTTTAATACTAACCTATAGATATTAATACCTCCCCTTATAATCTATAATATATAAACCGTACTAGCCGTCTTTAAATAATATAGTATTACCCCTCTTATACTAAATTTAGCTCCTCTACCTCCCTACTAATAGTTTAATACCTTCTAAGCGCCTAGCTCTTTTTAAGCTATACCCTAATATTATTAATAAGAGGATTAAATCTTATAAGACTAATAGTATAGGGCGTATTAGACGCTTAAAGAAGACTAATTTAGGAACTTAGATTAAATCTAGGAATCTACTAGTAAACCCTAGAGATATTATATTAATAGAACCTTACCCTAGAGAAATACTATTAGGTACTTACCCTTATAGTAACCCTAATAAGGGTATTACCCCCTAGTAGCGTATAGCCCTTATTAATATAACTATTTAAGTAGTTATTCCCCCTAGGAACCTTAAATAACCTACTTCCCTAATATTTCTAGAAGCCTTCTAAGAAATTACTTCTTAGCTACCTTTAGAATACTATCCCCTTACGCGTCGTTAGTACGCCTATTAATAGGCTAATAAAGATAATAATATTAAGTACTAACCCCCTATTGAATAAGGGCTATACCGGCGTTAGAATAATATATATTAGGGGCGGATACTAGGCTAGGAATATTAAGTATATAAGGATCCCTAGAAAGTAGGAGATATAATACCCTACCTAATTAATAGATTATTTAATACCTCTATAAGTAGATATCTATACTATAATATACTATTATAAAAAAATAAATATACTAGTATAAGGGGTAGTTAATAGCTATATTATAATAGTAGGAAGAATAATTAGTTATCCCCTAACTAGTTATATAAGCTAGCTTATATTAAGTTATTACTATTAAAACTATTAAGGGGGGCCTTATATTAATCCCTAATTAATATCCTTCTTATATAGCCCTCTAATATCTACTCCTATTTTTATTTAGTAAATAGTTATAATATAACCGCCTCCTATTAGCTAGCTATTAACTTTTAGGTAACTATCTACTATATATATTATAATAGAACTATATTACTAGTACACTTACCTAGTATACCCTAATTAGTAGTAATAATAAATTAGAGTAGGAAGATAGTAGTAACCCTAAGTAGGAGCTAGACTAGTATATTACCGGCGAGTATATACCTTAAGGTTATAATAAGTCTTAGCGAGTAATAAGATAATAATTTTATATAAAATAAATATAAGTAAGACTATTTAATATATTTCCCTAGTTATTTTCTAGACTTAAATCTACTTAGTTATAAATAGTTCTAAATTATTTAGATAATAACTAGGAGGTAGTTAATATAATTTAAATAATTAGTTAATTAATATCTAGATTTAGCCTAATTTCTTTAATTATATTATTAATAGTAGATATTAATTTAGCTACTAGGCTACTAATATTTAGATATTAATAGAGCTTAATAACCTAAATTAGTATTATTAGAATTGATAGACTATTTAAGTAGACTACTACTCTAGCCTAATAGATAGGCTTAGTATTAATCTAGATATCTCGCTTAAAGATATTAGTAGTAAGGTTACTATCCTACTATTAATAATACTAGGAAGCCTATATACTATAAAAGTAAGAATATAAGATATTATAATAATAGTCTAAAAAAGGGGTAAACCTAATTTTTTTATTACCTTTATATATAATTCTAAGTAGCTTAATATTTAGAGCTTATTAGAACCTAATTAGATATTAGAGTACTATTATAATCTAATTACTTATATCTTTAATTAGAAGTTCTAGGAGCTAATAGGGGACCTCCTTAAGTAATATATCCTTTATATTTATATAGGCTACTATTATATTATTAAGTTTTAGAAGTAAGGTCTCTTATATACTTATATTCTCCTTATTATATAAAAAGAGGATTAGATTTAGATAGTTAATAATATTAATAATATTATTTAAATATTTATCCCCCCTTAATAGGATAATAATATACTATATAAGTTAATCTTATAATCTATAATTTATAATTATTATACTAGGGTCCCTAGTAATAGATATTTTAATTAGGAGAAGAATTATTATAATAAGGCTTTTTTAAAGGATTTTTATTAAGAGATATCTTTTATACCTAATAAGAGTTATCCTTTCTATAAATACTTAGTTAGCCCCCCTAAACCTAATTCCTCTATTAATAATAGATAGGTTATCCCTTATAACCCGTACCTATTAAAGAAATATAATACCTATATTAATATTAAGATCTATAGCTCTATTAAGTCTATTTTCTATTTATATAAATATATTTATAAGGGACCTAATTAGGTTAATATCTCCCTTACTAGGAATTATACGCGTAATAATAATAACCCTACTCCTAATAGCTAGTTATAATAATAAGGGGAGTTAGTAGATAAGATTATAAAGTATTAGTCTACTTACTAGATTAAGTCTACTAAGGCTATCTAGAAGATACTCTTATTTAGTATAGGTATTATAAAGCCTTATATAAAGTATTTATAAATCTACCTCCTAGATATAAGGACTAGTTGGAATACGGTACTACTATCGACGTGGCGTTTATAGTGCGTAGTAGTACTACGCTACCCATTTACCTATAGTATATAAAGGAGGGAATTCCCCCTAAAGGGAAGGGTAGCGATTAGTCTTACTATTAATAAGAATAGAGAGTTCTATATATATATATACGTATTATTTATAATACTTAATAGCTATATTATTATATAGTACCCTTATATTCTAATTACTCTACCCTATTTAGGGGTAGTAGCCCGACTATTAGTAATATAAGTAGAGAAGGGTTATTATAGGTATAAGGTAAAAAGGTTAGTTAACTAGCGTAGATAACCCGCTTAAATATAAGGGATTAAGCTTATAGAGAAAGTAAGTCTTAAGAATTAGTTAATAAATTAATAATAGATATATTATAATTATAATTAACTATCTAGGGGCGGCTACTAGGCGTATAAACCTAGTCCCTACTACCTAAAACCTAAGAAGTCCTATTATAAAGGATATAAGAACTTAAAGAAGAAGTCTCTAAGAGGTAGTAGATATAATATTTATAATAATATTTATAAGAGTTAGAGCGGGAAATATATACTAATAATACTACTTAAGTAGATTATTAATATTACCTATTATTAATAAAAGAATTAGAATTAAAGTATCCTTAATATAAAACTTATATTCTTAGGCTATAGGACCTACGTATATATAATAGGAAGTTAGTATAAAAATATTAAGAATAGTTTAATAATATAGTTAATATAATTAAAATAAGTATAGCTTATTTTTTTAATAACTTTATAAAAATCTAATACGCGTTATAATATATAGCCCTAGACCTTAAGACTATATAATATAAGTATATAAAGGATATATTAAAGGATAAATAGTCCTAGGAATACTTTAATAATTTTTTAATAAATTAAATAGAAGATCCTTAAAATTAATATTTAATAACTAGTAAGTACTACTTAGAAGCTAAGTAAAAGGAATATTAAAAGATTATAAACTTTGTAAATTACCTTATTAGATTAGAAAGATAACTTAAGCTATTAATAAAATATATACTTTATAATAACCTTCTAAATAAGTTATATAAAGATCTTTATAATTAACTTATAATATAACCTAATATCCTAGAGATAAGGGATACTCTTATTATATTAATAACCTAATTAGAGCCTTATATAATACTACTTATATATAAAGATTAAAGGGATAATACTCCTATTAGGAGTTAATATCCTTAAAGAGGAAGAGGAAATTTCTAAGGGTAAAGAGATAATAGCTTATATATAAAGTAAGAAGGATAGGGTAGTATTAAGGTATTATTATACCTTCCTTAAAGGCTTAAGCTTAACCTCTCTACTATTAAGTAATATAATTATTAAAAGAAGGGATATATAACTAAGGATTATTAGAGTATAAAATTAATAATTATAAGTATTATAATTAATAAGCTTATAATTAATAAGATATCTAGTAATAAGCTAGCTAAGAGAGGCTTAAATTTCTAAGTATTATAATTATATCTACTATTATAATATAAGGGAAGAAGTAGATTTAATAACTTATTATTATAATATAAATAGAGCTTAAGAGTTTATAAAGAGAATTTATTATATTAATTAACTTTAAAGTAGATATTAATTATATTAATATATACTTAATAAAGGAGTAGAATTAAGAAATAGATATAAGCTCTAATAATACCTTATATAATAAAGTAGGGAACCTAATTTTATTACTAGGTTCCTATATAAGAGAAATTAAACTTATTAATTTTAATAATATTATATAATATTATAAGGGCGCCTTTTATATAATAAAAAACCTTAATTATAACTTCTACCTCAAGTATTTATAATTAGAAGAATAAAATCCCTAAGTAGATTAACTTATATAGAATTAATAATTCCCTATTAAAAAAAGTAATATTAAGGAGTACATTAATATTATTAAAGCTTTAAAAGAGTAGCTTAATAGTATTATATTTATTATAATATACTTAGGAGTAGGTAATAAAAACCTACTATTTAAAGTTAAGCTTCCTCTAGAATTTTAGAAATTCTAAGATATCTTTTTAATTAAGAATACTAGGGCGCTATTAGACTATATATATTATAATTATATAATTAATATAAAGGAGAATAAGGAACCTCTCTTTAACCTATTTTATAATTTATTAGAGAAAGAGTTACGCGTATTAAGGGAGTACTTTAAGTAAGCTTTAAAAAAGGGATAGATTTATTATTTTATAAGTCTAATAGGTATATAAATTCTTTTTATACTAAAAAAGGATAGAATATTATACTTATATATTAATTATAAAGCGCTTAATAAGATTATAATTAAGAACTATTATCTACTTCTATTAATTAATAAAATATTAATAAGATTAATTAGTATTAAATACTTAACTAAGTTAAATCTTAAAGATATATATTATTACTTATAAATAAGAAAGAGTAATAAATAGAAGATTATATTTTATATAAAGTTTAGCTATTTTAAATATATAATTATACCTTTTAAATTTATTAATATACCTATCTTATTTTAAGTATATATTAATAAAGCCTTAATAGGACTACTTAATATTATATATATTATTTATCTAGATAATATTCTTATCTACTTCTAGAATTAAAAATCTTATACTAAAGTTATAAAGGTAGTATTATAATATCTTTATAAATTTAAACTTTATATTAATTTAAAGAAATATAAGTTTATAATAGTAGAAGTAGAATTCCTTAGCTTTATTATTAATTATAATAGTATATATATAAATTTATATAAAGTAGATATTATAATAAAATAGCTAAAACCTAGGAGTATTAAGGATATTTAAATCTTTTTAAGGTTTATTAATCTCTACTATTATTTTATTAAGTACTATTCCTTTATAACCGCGGCGTTAATAAACTATCTAAAAAATAATTATTTATATATTAAAAATAGAAAGTTAATATTAAGTAATATTATAAGAGTAGTATTTAAGTAATTAAAGTAACTCTTTTAAGAGGTACTATTACTTATATATTTTAACCTTATAAAAGAAATCTAATTAGAGACTAATACTTTAATTCTAGCTATTATAACTATTTTATTATAAAAGTTCTTAATTAATATTAAAGGAGTAGAAGTAAAATAGTATCTTATTACCTTCTACTCTTATAAATTATATTTAGTAGAAACTAGATATAAGACTTATAACTAGGAACTACTTATAATAATTAAGGTATTCTAGATATAAAGGTACTTTTTAAAAGGTAGCTTATACTTAATTATAATAATTACTAATTATAATAACTTAAGGTATTTCTAAATAATATTATTATTAATAAGGAGATAAGTATACTAGATAATAAAGCTTATAATATATAACTTTAAGATATACTATTATATAAGTACTAAGAACCTAGTTAATACCTTATTAAGGTAACTAGATTATATATTAATAATAAATAAAGAAGATACTTATTTATTAATATTATAAAATAAGTTAAAGAATATTAAATATATTTCTTTTAATAAGTATTATATATATAATATTTATAAAGGTTTATAAGATAATAAAGCTTATAATTATAAATAGTATAAAAGGTTAGAGATAGGGCTTAAAAAGCCTTATATCCTAAAAATAAGGGAGAGTAATACGCTCTTAAAGATATAGAGTAGTATAAGTAATAGCTTAAACCCTATTATAAGATAGTTTAATATTAATTAAATAGTATTTAAAAGGTATATTATAATTATATTAATAATAGAGCGCGTATAAAATAAGTATAATAACTTAATATTAGAGATACTTTAATATCTCTAAAAGGGAGATAAGGATATTTATAATAAGAAATAATTACTAAAGTCCTAGGGTTATAAAAAGGCTATTAATATATCTCTATTAATAGATAAGATAAGGGTCCTTTATAAGGGTAGTATAATTTTTATACCTAATAATAAAGTAATTAGATAAGAAATCTTAAAGCTTTATTATAATAATCTTTATATTAGCTACTACTTATAAAAGTATATATAAGAGCTTATTAAGTGGAAGTTCTATTAGAAATTAATAGAATAAGATATTTATAATTATATATAAGAATACTTAACTTATTAATTAATAAAGTTATATAAATATACTATTTATAATATACTATTACTATTATTAATACTTATAAGACCTTTTAAAGAAATTATAATAGATTTTATTATAAATCTCCCTTTAAATAAATAGAAGGGTAGTATTTATAATATAATCTTAGTAGTTATAAACTATTATATTAAGGTAGCTAGGTATTTACCTATTATAAAGATAGTTAATATTATTAATATTATTAATCTATTATATTATAAAATCTTTTTAAGGTTTAATTAGCTAGAGGGTATTATTAATAATTAAGGGATAGTATTTATAAGTAGCTTCTAGGTAGCTATATATTATTATACTAATATAAAAAGAAAGCTTAATACTACTTTTTACCTTTAAATAAATAGTTAAATAGAGAGATAGAATAGTATACTTAAGTAGTATTTATACTATTATTCTACCTAGAAATAAGATAATTAAATAGAGTTAATTTATTTAATAGAGTTTATATATAATTATATAAAGTATATTAATACTAGGTTACCTTTATATAAAGTGCTTTATAATTACTTACTTAAGCTAGATATAAAGCTTTTAAAGCTACTATTAAAAGAAGTCCTATTAGTATAAAAAAGTATTAAATTACTTTAAAAATAAAGGGAAGGTTTAAAGTAGTACTTATATTAAGTATAAGCTATATAAGTAGAGTATATAAATAAATAATAAAAGTAAAGATAAGATAATATAAGTAATTATATCTTATTAAATATAAAGTATATTAAATTAATATAAGTAATTAAAAAACTATTATAATATTATTTAAGGCCTTTTAAGGTCTTTAATTATATTAATAGTTAAGTATATAAGTTATAACTACTTAATACCTTTTATATATATAATATCTTTTATATCTTACTTATAAAGTTATATTAAAGTAATAATAAGAGTATTATAAAAGTTATATAAGTAGAGCTTATAAATAATAAAGATAAATAGAAAGTTAAAGCTATTTTTAATTATAAAATCTCTTATAATAAACCTTAATATTTAGTAAAGTAGAAGGGTTAATCTTATAATTATAATTAATAGTTATATAAGTAGGACTTAGTTAATATACTAAATATATTAGAAAGATTTAAGTAGAATTACCCTAAGGTATAAAGTTTATATTATATAAGAGGGGAAATAATTTTTATTATTATAAAAAAAAGATACTTAATATAACTAGACTATTAAGGGTATTATAAGAGAGGGCTATTATATTATATTAGTAGTAGTACTAGGCATATTACTATTACTACTACTAGTAATAGGAGTATCCTCCTTATTATCCTCTTCTTTATCCTTTATAATAGGAGGGTAGCGCTCTTATAATATATTAGTAAGGCTTTAAAAGTACTTTAAAAGGGGAGATAGAGTAATATATATATATTAATAAAGGATATTAAGAATACCCTTTAAGGTATTTATAATATAAATAGTAATAGCTAGGTTAACCCTAATAGGAGTTATAATAATAGCGCGGGTAGAGGAGGTATAATAAAGGTAGTAATAATACTATTAAATAAGCCTATTAAAGGTTTATTAAAATCTAGTAAGTTAAAGGAGGTTAAAACTAGCGTTTAAAGTAGTTATAATATTTAAAGACTAAAGAAGGCGCGTATAAGCGCGGTAAGTATAAGTAGGGATCTCCTATTAATATTTAATATTAAGATCTTTATAATATTTATATTTTATTAATCTAAGGGAGGCGCGCGCGTAGGTTATTCTACTAAAAAAATAAATAAAGCTTTAATTAAAAATATTAGACTTATAACTCTTTAAATTAGAATATAATATAATAAAGGTATATTATATAAGATAATATAAGAATAAACTAGGAGTAACTTAGTAGGGGAGGTTATATATTATTATAAGTAGAGGGGGTAATAGTAGTTTTCTTTTAATTAGTAGTAAGGGTAAGTTTATTATTAAGGATTACTTATAAAATAACTATTAGAAGTATAAGGAGGTATAATAAGGCGTAAAGGGGGTAATAATATAAATAAGTCTTAAAAAGGACTTAATATAATCAATAAAAAATAAAGATATTATAATTAAAAGAATAATATTAAAGTTATATAAAGAAGGTACGCCTTAAGTACTTAATAAACCCTTAATAGTAATAACTTCCTATTTACTTTAAAATACTAAGACTTCTAGCTACTTTTATAATAAATTAATAAAGGATAATAGGAAGTATAATAGGAATATATTATAATATAAAGATTATATATAAGAGTAGTATTTATAATTATTATAATTTAATAAAACTCTAAATTCTTTAAGGCTTAGCTTAAGGGGCCTTATAATTAATTATATTATTATACTTTTATTAGAAGTATATTTTATTATTAAGGGAGTATCTTTTATAAATTATAACCTTTTATACTCTTAGAGCCTAAGAGCCTAGATAGAGAGATAATTATAAGGACTAGTTAAGAATATAGTACTACTATTAATATAGTATTTATAGTATATAGTAGTACTATACTACCCCTTTACCTATAATATATAAAGGAGGGAATTCCCCTTAAAGGGAAGGATAGTAATTAGTCTTATTATTAATAAGAATAGAGAGTTCTATATATATACGTATATATATTATTTATAGTACTTAATAGCCACGTTATTACGTAGTACCCTTATACTAGACTAATAGTATACCCTTTTTAAGCTAGCTAATAACTAGGCTACTAATAAGGCTATTAAATAAAAGCTAATAGATAGTAATAAGCTTTATAAGATTATATTAAAAGAGTTTTTTAATATAAACTATCTTATTAAGGAAGCTTATAATAATAGTTAGCTATTACCTTTTATAAAATAGAATAGGAAATATCTAGTTATTATAAGGGATCTACTTAACTATTTATACGCGGATTTTCCTAAGTTCTTTATATAGAATAAAAGAAATAAATAATAAAAAATCTATAAAAAGGGGGAGACTCTTAGGCGTATTAATTTTATTAGTTTGCAAATAAAAGATCTCTACTATTACTAACTACTCCTCTATTATATTAAGGGGGTTATATTATTTAATAACTTCTAGATAGTAGACGGCTAGTTAATAGGATAGAAGGAGGCCTACGTAGAGCTTAAGTTAACTAAAAATAATAGATATATTAATAAGATCCTTAATAAGGGAAAGGATTTTTAGGGAGGCTATAAGCTACGTAGTCTTTTTATATTAATATTAGTTAAACTCTAACCTATTAACGCCCTAATATTATAGAATAAGTATAAGGAGTATATCTTAAATAACTACTTATACCTCTTATAACGGGATTTTTTAATACTTTAAATACTAGATAATTATTATAAGTAATAGTTATTTATAGAATAGTACGCCCTTTACCTAATTAACGGCTAATTAGAATATTAATTAACCCCTAAATATACTAAGGATCTAGCCTAATATAGCCTACCTATTCTATCTACTCTATTTAATAATTTTAATAATATTTTAAATAGACTTTTACGGGAAGAAATATCTTACTAAATTACCTCTAATAAGGCTAAGGTCTTATAGAATAGGCTAAATAATAATTAATACTACGCTACTAATTAGATTATCGCCGCTGTTAACGCTAATATAAATAATAAATTTAGTACTCTAAGTATACTATTCTTCCTTAATAGTACTAGGGGTACTAGTAAGATAATAGTATAAAATACTATTATAGAAAGGCTACGTTCCTAGTAAAAGGTTACTTTAATAGTAGTATCTTCTAATATTATATTAATACTATTATAGGGAGGTTAGATAGCTTACTTATAATTTAAGATACCCCTAGACTCTAATACTACCTCCTTATATAGGATTAAAAAGGGTATAAATCTTATTAAGCTAATTAAGTAAGTTAATATTATCTTTTAAGATAAGTCTCTTATATAGAGTTAATATAATATAGAAGCTATTAGTTATAGCTTTTAAGATATTTATAATAATAACTAGGCTGATTTTAGGGGTAAGGTAGTCTACTTTTATAGGGACTTCTAATAAATACTCCTAGTTATTCTAGGAGGATCTAGTAGCTAGGTTATTAAGGCGTATCTTTAGAAGGCCTATTTTTAGAATAAGGTTATATATTTAAATCTTACTATTAATAAGCGACTTAATAATCCTAACCTAATAGATATTATATATTATAAAATAGGACTATTTGTAAGTAATCTCCTCGCTATTAATAATAGTATTAATATCCGGAAAAGCCCTACTACTAATAAAGATATATTATATTAGAAATATAATTATACCCCTAGAAATACTATTAATAATTTAGTTAAGAATATCTATACTAATATTAAGATAAATATATCTTAAAGGGTTTATCTATTAAAATAGGCTATTCTTACTATTATAAATAAAGATATTACTAGTATTAATACTAAGATAATATTATATATCCCTAGTAAGATAATAATATACTAGAGTATTAATTATATTATATTAGAAGAAGATAATAAACTCTTCCCCTCTAAGTACTTTTATAGGTTTTATAAACCCTTCCTACTATCTTATAAGTTATATATTAAGCTAGGCGTATTAATTATACTATCAAAGAACCTTAATCCACTATATCTATATAATAGGACCTAACTACGGGTAATAAGATATAATAAGTATATCTTTAAAGGGGAGATTATAAGTAGTACTAATAACGGCGAGAAGGTAATACTATTAAAGATACTATTATAGTCTAAAGAAAATAATAAGCGGATTCCTACCCCCTTTATTTATAAGTAGTACCCTATCTATCTAGTATTTATTATAACTATTAATAAATTATAAGGCTAATTAATCAAGTATATAGGTATTAACTTATAAACTAGGCCTACTTTTAGTTATAATTAGTTATACGTAGCTCTATTATAAGTAATAAGATAGGGAAACCTCTATATTATTAGGCCTAAAACTCCTAAATATATATCTAGCTAAATAATAAGAAATATTATATATAAGTAGGTACTATTAGATAATAGGTAGACTACCCCTAATATATTAATCGTAACTTATTATTAACGCCTAGATCTTATTAATAGCTACTTAGCGGCTTATAAGAATATTAATTATAATATTAGAAGTACAAAAACGGCTTAATACTATACTTAGTTATATAGTTATATCTTTATATTAAATTATAATATTAGACTTTTTAATAATAAAAATAAGCTATTCTACTATTTAATTTATTAAATACCGCCGGTTAAACTTTAGATAGCTAGATAAATACTAGGCTATATAAACTCCTATATCTAATAGATTCCTCTATATTAATATAATGAATCTAGTATAACTATTAATAGTTATTATAAGAGTATAAAAGATATATTATAATATAAGGGGTATAATAATTTAAGAATTATATTAAATAGTCTAGTAGCGTAGGAGTTATTAGTAGAATAGAATATTACTATACTAGATATCCTATAATTAGTTAGGTACCTAGTAGATAGTATTAGTCTTTTAATGCTATTATCTTAATAATAATAATATCTTTTCGTAATAATAACTAATATAATAAGTCGTCTAATAATAATATACTTAGTTATACCCTAATAATCTTAAACGGTAATATTATAGTAGAGTTATAATATAAGTAGGCCTAATGACTATTTATTAATACTCTAGTACTAGGTAACTATTATAAATAATCCCTTTAATCTAAAATTAATATTTTTAGTAACGCTTACCCTATAACCCCTATAATACTTAAGGGGGGTCTTAGTATCTATAAGAGTTTATACGAATATCTATTATATTTAGACTTAAATTTAACTTATAACTATTATTACTTACTAATAAATAAAAGAGCTATACTTTTAAGTATACTTTTCCTAAGTAAAAATCTTGAATTTTTATAGGCATTTTCTAGTATAATATAGTATATAATAAAGTTATAATTTATTTACTTCTAACTTCTTTTATAACTACTACTATTAATATTAACCTATTATAAGTTACTTTAAGCTATATCTTAATATATTTAATATTAATACTATTAATACTTTATAAGATAACTACTATTAAAGTATAAATATAATATATAAGATTAATTACTAATATTATACTATATATTAAATAGATAGTAATAATAATAATAATTAAAGTAAGTCTTTACTTACTATTCTAATACTTTTATATAGTAGTCTTAGTACTACCCGAGAAAAAACTAAAATTCTTATATAATTTATAATTTATAAACTAATATATCTCTAAAGTACCTAATAGATATCTAAGTAGTCTAGATATATTACTAATTAAGGCTATATATACTTTACTTATATTATCTATTACTACTATTACCTACTACCTATATTACTATCGCCGCCTCCCTACCCTTCCTTACCCTATACCCCGCTAGAATAGCTTATATTTATAAGAGGAGGTCGCGGGATATCTACTTCTTAGATATAGTAATAAAGAAATACTATTAGCTACTATAATAAAGAGGAGGACGCTAGAGTAATAGAGGAGTAACTAGGTAAAGTACGGAATAGTCTAATAGTTAAAGGGTATCCTTAGGCTAAGTAGCTAGCGTTTTATACTATTATTATACTATATAAAGGAGCTTCTAGACTTCCTAGCCTATTAGCTTATAATATATTAGGATAAGATATAAGACTTTCTCTAGGATAAATTTAATATTACTATCTTATAATAAGCTATTAGTAAGGCTATTAAGTAAATCAGCTAGAGTAGGAAGTAGGTAAAAAAGATTATATATTAGTAAAGTTAATTCCTTAGGACTAATTAGATACTACGTCTTACTAGCTAGTAAGTAGAATAGCTTATTTTCCTAGATAAGAGTATTATAAATAAGTGGTCTAGCTTTAGGAAATATGTATATATACTAAATAGGGTAAAGGTAATATAAAAAGAATTCCTTATTTATAGTAAGAGATAGAGTATTTTACTTATAATTACTATTAATAGATATATCGCCTAGGATATTTACTATAATTTTATAATATTAGATATCTTTAATAACTTTATTTAGATAAGAATCCTCTTATAAATAACTTAATTTCCTAGTCTATATTCTATTAATAGGGACTCTTTTAATTTATATAGATTAATTGATTAAGAAAGCTATTAAGGCTATTAAGAATAATAAAGTATTAGGGAGGCGGAAGCTATTCCGCCATTACTAAGTAAAACGTATAAACTAGAGTAGATTCTATATTAGTATACTAGTAAAATTAAAAAAGTAAATGACCTCATTTACTAATTACCTATATCTATTACTATATATCTATATTAAGGCCCTTATTTATCCTTATATACCTTTACTAAATTACTAGCCTTAGATAGATCCGCTAGGTTATACTATAAATTATCCTTATTACTATAACTAACCCATTTAACTAAGTACTAAGTCTTTCCCCTTAAATACCTCTTATCTAGTAATCTCTCGATTTTATAAGTCCTATTATATAAGTTAATACCTTCTATTTTTAGCTTAAGCTATATAACTAATACTACTAGCTATATATATTATAGGGGGTAGCTTAAGCTAATAAGCGAGTAATCCTACCTTTTATAAAATCCTAAATAGACTAGTATATTATTATAATAGTTTCCTATTAGAGATACTAGGGATCTTATAACCTTTATATAGGCGAAGAAAGACTTTATTATTTTCTTTAAATTATAGACTTTTATATTTACTATTATACCGGTATTTTATTATTATATTACTAAAGGCTATTATATCTTCTACCTATTCCTAGTAGGTAAGTTATAAGCTATTAAAGGCTTCTATAGGGATATTACTAATCGCTAGTATATCTATACTATTATTTACCCTAAACCTATAATAGAGCTTATTAGGAGCGTATCCTATAATAGTAGGGGAGTTATTAATATTAGCCTAGATATATAGGAGTATATAATCCTATTAATTCTAGGTATCTAGATAGTATATAAGGTAGAATTATATTATAATCTCTATAATTTAGTTAGTATACTCGCTCTATCTATTAGTTTATAGATAATAGGTTATAGATATAAGAAATTTAATACTAAGATATTTAAAGACTTCCCGCTAAAAGTTAGATATAATGAGGATCTTAATTATTAATTATACTATATAGAATTCCCTAGTCGTACGCTAGTAGAGATGAAATTATAACCTAGGCCTACTAGGGAGCCTTCTAAGTATTAATACCTAGTATAAGAAGGACCTTCTTTAAGAACTTATAAGTAATTATTAGTAGGTAATTTATACCTAATAGCGTAGTAGGTAGAGTAACTATAAAATCTATCGCGATTATATAAAATAGTATAGGCGGGGTTAGTATAGGTACTTACTTACTATATAATAGGTATCTTCTTATCTAACTAAGTTAGTATTAAGGGTAGTAGCTTATATAGGCTTAGAGGTTTCTAGTAAGATATTAGATATATACTATATAAGAAAGTTAGTTATAATATCTATAATAATTATTATAATTAGAAAAGTTATAGGCTTATTTAAATAGTTCCTTCTTTATAATAGGAGGAATATATAAATATTACCTCTTCTCGCTATTAATATAATAAATAAGCCTATCCCTAAGAATAAATAATATCCTAGGTTTATTATATTTTAGAATTATATCTAGATTATTATTTATAAGAGGCTTTAATATATTAAGGATCTTTTACTATTACTTATTATTCTAATAGCCCGTTTATAGTTAAGATTTAAAATCCTCCGTTATCTCTATATTTATTATATAATAGATAGTAGGGCTATTAAAGTCTTTAGTATTATAGGAAAGACTATTATAGGATATAAGAAGAATATTAAGAATCCTATCTAATAAATTAAAATTCTTAGAGTTAGTTATTTAAAGTCTTGATAGTATATTAAGGATTATATTTAATTTCCTAGGTTTATAATATAATTCTAAATTAAATAAAGATAGGTATTAAGAAGCTTATATAAGTTATAGATTTAGCTTATTTATACTTATAATCCTTAAGGTAGACTACTTTAATATTAGGATAATAGTAGAATAATTAGTATAAATAATTATAGTTAGTTATAGATTTAATTTAATTATATATTAAACCTTCCTAATAACCTATATAATATTAGTGATTTTTAATTTAGTAGGCTAATAGTTCTTTTTTATATTATTAAGATAGTAACTAAAAAATATTATAGGCTATATATTAGTCCTTATAAAAGGCTTTAATAACTATATAAGATCTCCCTTTACATAGTATATAATAGCCGTAAATCCTACTACTTTTAAGGTATCTATATCTATATATAGAACTCTATTATAATTATAATAAATAAGAAATTAGGGAGTCCTAAAAGCCTCTTATAAATCCTAAAAAGTACTAAGCTCCTCTTATATAGGCTTATAGAAAATTACCCTAATTACCTTCCTCTTTTATATATAACCTTTTATACCTATATTAAGGCTCTTATTAAGGATAACCTTTCTCTTTTATAAAGGGTCCGCCCTCTATATATATCTCTTAATTAATAATTAGAGCTAACTAGTTAGTCTAAGAAATATTTTTAAGTTAGCTAGGTTTTATAGAAATTATAGTAAGGTAATAGCCGCGATTTTCTCTTTTATTATAGATATCCCTAGGCTATTAATATACTAGCCTAGTAGGGTAATAGAGGGGTAGCTAATATATAACTTTAATAGTAATAGGCTTATATACTTCTTCTAGAATAGATTAAAGACCTTATATAAGTATTTAATATACTCTTATAAGGTATATAAGTAAATAATAATATTATTAATATAGGCTTTAATAAACGCCTAGTATTACTAGAGTATAATATTAGTTTAGTATTAAATATATAGAGGCGAGCCCTTATAACTTATAAGGGCTACTAAAGATTACTCTTAGTTATAATAGCTTATAATTATAAGCTTATAATAATGTCTAACCTAGATATAGAATTAATAAAACTATCTTATAGTATTAATAATTATTATATATTAATAACCTTATACTAATACTATTATATCAGCTTATAAGGGGAGTAGGTATATACTATTCTTTATAATTTTATTAAGCTCTTATATATTAATTATAACGCGGCCCTTTTACCTAGTAGGAGTTATAAAGAAATAGTTTTTAAAGTTATAGCTATCCTTAATATCTTTTATTACTAATACTTAATAATATTGTAAGGTTTCTTCCTAGGATAGTTTATAAGAGCCTTCCTAATAGAAGTTAAAGGGCTTATAGGTAAAATCCTAGTATAAACCTTCCTATTTATAACCTTAAGGGCTCTAAGAAGGCTATCCCTTAAAGGCTTCCTTAGTAGCGGCCTAGTAGACCTATAAAGGTCTTGTAGGCTATTACTATTATTCCCCTTATAGTCTAAAAGGAAAGCGATTTCCTTAATTATAATTCTAGTTTTAATTTTAATTCCCCTAGTATTAAGGACCTTATTAGGGTTACCTATTAAATAAATTAGACCCGTCTAATAGGGCTAGTACTATTATTTAAAGTCTTATAAGTTATATTAGGAGGGTATAGATATTTACGCCCTAATTACCCTATTAATAGCCTTAGTAGGGTTAATAGCCTAGTAGAGGCTTCTAATATTAATAGTAAGTATTATTTTTATCTTATAATTATAATTAAGGTAGTAGTAACTACTAGGAAGGCTATTAAGATTAGGACTAAAATTAAGACTAAGAAGGTTAAAATAGAGATTAATACCTACTACGCTATTTTTACTAAGACGGCTAATAAGATTTTAAGTACTATTAATACTTCCTACGGTCTAATAAGGTAAGGAACTTATTATAGTTAGTAGTATTACTAGGTTTAGGGATATTACGCTAGAACTCTATATTAAGACTATACTAGATAAGAAGAATATAATCCTTTATAACCTTAATCTCTAAATCCTTAGCTACTCTTATAATAGTTTAAGAGTACTCCTAAGGCTCTCTCTATTAAGAAGTATCTTATATAGTATACTTCTTATAGATTAGCGTACCTATATTAATATAGTATAGGGCCTTCTATTATTATATTAATAGATAATACTATTTATTAATATTATAAGTAATAAGATATTTATTACCTTCTTTAAGCTTAGTAGTATATTATCCCTAGGTAGTTCTTTAGAGATATAGTTAAAGGTTTATATAGATAATAGTATTACCCCTTACTTAAATAATATCCTTAATATAGTTTATAAATATATAAATATTATAGAAATAGGTAGTCTTACTAGTATATTTAATATTAGAGGTAGTATTTATAAATTTATTATTATAAAAGGGATTGAAATATCTAATATTATTAGGATTAAAGCGGGGAGTACTATTATTATTAAAAGGTACTCTAGGAGGTATACTAGGATCTATAAGTCCTAGCGCTAGTAGTAGGGCCGGTAGTATAATACTAGTAATCATTTCTTATAACTTAATATACTAAGCCTTAGTGAAACCTATATTCTTACCTATAACTAGATATTATACTAGTCTAATAGGCTATTTATATATAGCTTCTTTAGTAGAAGTCCTATAAGTTATAGGATTAGTACTAAAATTTAGCGGCGTAATACTTAGTATTACTAAGGGTAACTTAATATTAAATAGAGTGAGAGTAGAAGATATAATAGTAGGTATTTTAACTAATAAGAATCTCTTAGGACTATTCTTAGTTAATAGTAGCTAATACTTTATAAAATATAATAAGAGTTATAGGAGACTTTAGTAATACTTAGTACTCTTAATAAAATATTTAATTACCTTTTAAAAGGCGGGGCTATTAGTAGCCTAGTTAAATAGATAGAAGGGTAGTTCTACTAAAGTAGCACGTTAATTACTTAACTTAGGGATCCCTAGTTATAGGGGATATCTATAATAAGTAATAATATAGTTAATATAATACCTAATAGTCTCTAGTACCTTATAAATATATACTTTACTAGTATCCTAGATAAACATATAAATTTAATTTATTAATATAATAAGATAATAATTAAGGGATAGTAGTAGTTAAGCTACCTTAACGGCTTCCTTTTAGAGAAAGGCTTCTTAGATCTTAGGGAAGAAACCCTAGAAAAGTAATATACTTATATAGAATTTAATAAAAGAGGCTACTAAAGCCTTTAGTAGTAAGCTAAAGTAGTATAAGGTTATACCTAAGTATAGTAGTAGAGTATATTATTAGGGCTCGTCGCTATTATAATAGATAGTTATAAATAGAGATAGATTAGTTATAGAGAAATAGGCTTCTCTATACTATTAGAGGACTTTAGGGATTATTAGTACTATAAGGGTAGCTTTAATATTTTAGTAGTTTAAGATAATTAATTAGTATTATAAAGCCTTTTATATAGTATTACTACTATATATTAATAGGGACTCTTTTAATTTATATAGATTAATTAATTAAGAAAGCTATTAAGGCTATTAAGAATAATAAAGTATTAGGGAGGCAGAAGCTATTCCGCTATCGCTAAGCGAAACGTATAAACTAGAGTAGATTCCATATCGTCTATTCTAATTATAAATAATATATTAATTTATAACTCTAAAGAGCTAGAGGTTATATATTATACTATGGGCGTTGTCCTAGCTAAGCTCCCTCCTTATTTACTAGACCTAAATCCTATTAAGATATTATTTATAAAGCTAAAGAGATAGATTAAGTGGAATAATTAGAAGATAAAGGTATATACGGAAAATAATAACTTTAGAGGCTTTACGTAGTTCTTATAAAATATTATATATTATTTAGGAGCTATAAGGGTAGGAAAAGGGGGGGTAAGAGGTCTATTTAAAATATTAGGTATATAATATTAAATCGCTTATTTATATCTAGAGTATCTAGAGAATATATCTAAGAAATAGGAAAATAACTAGTAAATTAATACTTTTTAAGAGGTCTTCTCTACTAAAGTTATACTTCCTATCCTAAAAGGCTACTATTAAATTAATAGTAAATTATCTACTTAGACTTAAGCTAGAAATACTTATAAAGCTAGTATTAAACCTATTAAAAAATAAGTATTTCTAGCTTAGAGTAGAGCTCTTCTTTTAAGTAACTTATATATTTAAATCCTAAGTATTAATATTATTTTTATTATTCTTATCCTTATCTACCTTATTAATAATATTATCCTTATTTATACTTATAGCCTTATAAATCTTATAATTATAAAGACTACCTTTATTATACTTCTACTTAGTATACTTACTTATATCCCTTATTAAAGCCTTATTAATACTAATAGTAATATTATACTTATAATATAAATACTCTAGATCTATCTTCTTTAACTAAAGGCTTTTAAGGTTATATTACTTCTTCTATATTAGGTTTAATATATACTCCTATTACAGCCTATTAATATTTAAATAGCTTATTAGATACTACTTAATATATCCCCTTAAATTATTACCTTCTACTACTTTACTCTAAGGATATAAGGTAATAGGAGGGATAATATTAATACTTTTATATTTTAATAGTAGGAGGATTAGCTCTAATACCCTTACTCTTATAACCTTAATAGTATCCTCTTTATCTATTTACCTTTACTCCTACTATATAATTTATAGTAAGAAGATATTAGTAACTAATATACTAGTTAGTATAAATATAAGCGTAGTTAAAGGTAGTTATAGAGTAGGTATCTAAGGTATAAAAGAACTAGCTAATAAGCTTACTAAGGGGGTAGCTAGTAGGACTACTATATAATTCCTCCCCTTCTTCTAAATATAATTCTTATTTAAGTCCTAGATTATATACTTTAGTAGCCTTAATAGACTAGCTAAACTATTCTTAAGATCTATAATTACTTACTATTATATAAAATTCTTATAATCTAGAGGGTAATACTTACCTATTTTAGTATAAACCTAGTAATAATATAGGAGGTTAGGATAAGAATTAATATCCTTATATTTATAGTTTATTATAAGTAGGGCTATTTACTACTTAGTAAGTATTTATAAAGCTTATTACTTAGTCGCCTTATAAATAAGTCTCGCTATTATAATAGTAGCTTTCTAACTAGCCTAAGTAAGAGGAGAAGTACTATTTAATAGTACTTAGGTAAATACTATTAGTAAGATAAACCCTTTTATAATATATATATACTAGGAATTAATATATAGCTTTATATCCTTAAACCTTATAATCTATTTATATAGTATCGCCTACTTAGTATTATACTAGCTAATATTAATATTAATAGTATATTTCTTATCTTTCTTCTAACCTTTCTATATAAGGGTTACCTTAATATTAATAAGAAAGTAGGCTAATCCTTTCTAGGAGGCGTTTATTATTACCTTCTTTTTAGTATTAAATTTAAGATTATATATACTAATATTTCTAGCCGTCTTAAATCTATTAATAGTATAGATATAATTATATGAGTTATATTCCTCCCCCTTAAAGAATACCCTCTTAAATTATATATATTCTATTATTAGTTCTACCTCCTCTTCCTTACTAGACACGGAGGGAGTCTATACTTAGGTACCTTATAGTATAAATAGGGGAGGTATTAGTAAAGCTAACTATATAAGTAAAGGTATAATAGACTTGTACTCTTACTACTACTACTACTACTACTATAATAGCTCCTAGACGTCTAGGCTAATAGCCCTTAGCGGTAATAAGGTAAGAATAGCTATTTAAAGAGGAAGTTTAGCCTCCGCTACCTTAATAGTATATTAACTAGGTATATAGGGTCGTTAGTTAGGAAGCTCTACTATTATAAATATACTATTAGAGGTAGGCCGCTTAAGCGCCTTTTTATATATAACTATTACGTAATAGCTAGATATTATTAGGAAGTCTAAAATACTAAAGAATAAATATATCTAGGCTTTAGAATTACTTAATTAAGACTAATATAGTTAGAATATAAGGGTAGGGATTTATAGGATATTTTAGTATAGGGACTAGGCTAATTATACGATTTTCTCTAGGAATACTAAGACTACTACATAAAAGTTGTACGACGATAATATCCTTTATTATTTTATATATAATATTACCTTATAATAGCCTTTAATTATCTTTAAATATATTATAAGTATATTACTTATAAATTACCTTCTTATATAAGTCTATTATATTATATAGTTAAAGACCTTATTAATATCCTATTATATTATACTTCTTTTAAATTATTCTTATATTCTTTATACTTAAAGGTATTTATTTTAGTTAACTCTTATAATAGATAGTTAAATACTCTTATTATACCTCTCTTCCCTATTATACTACTAGGGTAGTAGCCCTCCCTAGGCCTTATTATCTTTAGTATACTAAGTACCTAGGCTTAAGTCCTAGGTTACTATATAATTATAAGATAGGTAGAGCCTATTAGAGGTACTACTACCTTTATAAAAAGTATAAATTAATTTATAATAATAAGATTTTAATATACTTTATATATAATATATTAATAGGTTATAAGTTTACCTTACCTTTTATATTTATATATCTAGCCTCTTTACTCGCGGCCCTATTATTACCCTTTAAGGTAGAAAGTTACCCCGCCGTACTACCTTTATAATACGCGTTACTACCTTTACCTTTAAGGTAAAAGTAGTAATTTATTTAAGGGAGTATAATAAAATATTTTTATATAAGTTATAAACCTCTAAGGAATTATTATACTTTGAGGTAGAGGTAGGTAATTATATAGCTATTACCCTTAAAGGTATTCTAGATATAATAAGATAATAAGTAAATCCTTTTATTATATATTTCTTATAATATATATTAATACTTTTATAAGAGGGGTTAACTACCCTTACTATAATAGAGGGTAATAAGGAGTTAGGGGAGGTAAGTATATTATTAAATAATTCTACTATCTTTATATAAGCTAATTATATATTAAGAGGAGGATAATAATAATAATAATAATAATAATAATAATAATAATAATAATAAGTAGAAGATAAGGGAGATAGAGGAGGATATAAAGGAGGAAGAGTATAAGGGTACTACGTAATAACGTAGCTATTAAGTACTATAAACGGTATATATATACTTATATATAGAACTCTCTATTCTTATTAATAGTAAGACTAATTACTACCCTTCTCTTTAAGGGGGAATTCCCTCCTTTATATATTATAAGTAAAGGGGTAGTATATTACTATTATATATTATAAATACTATATTAATAGTAGTATTATATTCCTAACTAGTCCTTATAATTATCTCCCTATTTAGGCTCTTGAGCTTTAAGAGTATAAAAGTTTATAATTTATAAGAGATACTCCCTTAATAATAGAATATAACTTTAATAAAAGTATAATAATATAATTAATTATAAGGCCCTTTAAGCTAAGCCTTAAGGAATATATAATTTTATTGAATTATAATAATTATAAATAATACTCTTATATATAATCTTTATATTATAATATATTTTTATTATACTTCCTATTATTCTTTATTAATTTATTATAACAGTAGTTAAAAGTCTGAATATTTTAAAGTAAATAGGAAGTTATTACTATTAAGGGTTTATTAAGTACTTAAGGTATACCTCCTTTATATAACTTTAATATTATTCTTTTAATTATAATATTCTTATTTTTTATTAATTATATTAAGTCCTTTTTAATTCTTATTTATATTATTACTCCCTCCGCGCCTTATTATACCTCCTTATAATCCTAGTAATTACTTTATAAGTAATCCTTAATAATTAACTTATCCTCTATTAATTAAAGAAGGTTCCTACTATCTCTTTTTATAATAGTACTTAACCTCTTTTATTAAGTTACTTATAACCTATTTTTATATTATCTTATATAATATACCTCTAGTATATTATATTTTAAAGTAAAGAGTTATAAGTCTAATATTTTTAATTAAGGCTTTACTTATCACTTTAATAGTATAATTTATATACGCGCCTCCCTTAACTCTATTAGGTATAATTATTATAAGTATCTTAATATTAAGTATAAATAGGAAATCCCTACCTCTACCTATTAATCTTATACTCGCCTTTTATAAGCTTTAAATATTATTATTACTTTAGATACTAGCTTTAATCTCCCTTAACTTACTAGACTCTAGTAAACCTTTAATAAGCTTATTTACTAGTATTATTACTACTTATATTATACCTCCTCTACCCCCTCTACTATTACTACTCCTATTAGGGTAGACCCTACTATTACTATCTATATTATAAATATCCTTAAGGATATTCTTAAAATTCTTTACTAATATATATATATTACTCTATTTTCTCTTTTAAAGCCTTATTAAAGCCTTATTAATATATTATAAAAGTACCTCCCTCCTATTATAAAGGATAAGGATAAGGATAAAAAGGATAATCTTATTAATAGTAGTAATAAGAGTAATAGGCCTAGTACTACTATTAATATAATATAATAAGCCTCTAATATAATACCTTTAATAGCCTTAGGTATCTTTTTTTTTATTAATAATAATTAAAATCTCTTTCTATCTTATATAATATAAACTTTATACCTTAGGGTAATCTTACTTAAATCTTTCTAATATATTTAATATATTAATTAAGTCCTATTTATATAACTATTAATTATAATTATAAGATTAACCCTTCTACTTTACTAAATATTAAGGTTTATTATAAGAGATCTTATAATTAAGAATAGCTTTAACCTCCTATTTATCTTTATTATTTATAAGCTCTATTTATATAACTTTTATAATACCCTTATTATTACTCTTATATAACTTTATAAGTAAGATATAGAAGATATTATATATATAAAAGGTATTAAGTAGTTATAACTTATATACCTAACTACTAATATAATTAAAGACTTTAAAAGGCTTTAAATAATATTATAATATTTTCTTAATTACTTATATTAATTTAATATACTTTATATTTAATAAGATATAATTACTTATATTATATTATCTTTACTTTTATTATTTATTTATATACTCTACTTATATAGCTTATACTTAATATAAGTACTACTTTAAGCCTTCCCTTTATTTTTAAAGTAATTTAACCCTTTTTATATTAATAGGACTTCTCTTAATAATAGCTTTAAAAGCTTTATATCTAGCTTAAGTAAGTAGTTATAAAGTACTTTATATAAAGGTAATCTAGTATTAATATACTTTATATAATTATATATAAACTCTATTAAATAAATTAACTCTATTTAATTATCTTATTTTTAAGTAGAATAGTAGTATAAATATTATTTAAGTATACTATTCTATCTTTTTATTTAACTATCTATTTAAGGATAAAAAGTAGTATTAAGCTTTCTTTTTATATTAATATAATAATATATAGCTACTTAGAAGTTATTTATAAATATTATTCTTTAATTATTAATAATACCTTCTAGTTAATTAAACTTTAAAAAGATTTTATAATATAATAAGTTAATAATATTAATAATATTAACTATCTTTATAATAAATAAAAATTTAACTACTTTAATATAATAATTTATAATTATTAAGATTATATTATAAATATTATCCTTTTATTTACTTAAAGGGAGATTTATAATAAAATCTATTATAATTTCTTAAAAAGGTTTTATAAGTATTAATAGTAATAATAGTATATTATAAATAGTATATTTATATAAATTTATTAATTAATAGGTTAAGTATTCTTATATATAATTATAAATATCTTATTCTATTAATTTCTAATAGAACTTCCACTTAATAAGCTCTTATATATACTTTTATAAGTAGTAGCTAATATAAGGATTATTATAATAAAGCTTTAAGATTTCTTATCTAATTACTTTATTATTAGGTATAAAAATTATACTACCCTTATAAAGGACCCTAATTATATCTATTAATAGAGATATATTAATAGCCTTTTTATAACCCTAGGACTTTAATAATTATTTCTTATTATAAATATCCTTATCTCCCTTTTAGAGATATTAGAGTATCTCTAATATTAAGTTATTATACCTATTTTATACGCGCTCTATTATTAATATAATTATAATATACCTTCTAAGTACTATTTAATTCATATTAAACTATCCTATAATAGGGTTTAAGCTATTACTTATACTACTCTATATCTTTAAGAGCGCGTTACTCTCCCCTATTTTTAGGATATAAGGCTTTTTAAGCCCTATCTCTAACCTTTTATACTATTTATAATTATAAGCCTTATTATCTTATAAACCTTTATAAATATTATATATATAATACTTATTAAAAGAAATATACCTAATATTCTCTAACTTATTTTATAATATTAATAAATAAGTATCTTCTTTATTTATTATTAATATATAATCTAGTTACCTTAATAAGGTATTAACTAGGTTCTTAGTAAGTATATAATAGTATATCTTAAAGTTATATACTATAAGCTTTATTATCTAATATACTTATCTCCTTATTAATAATAATATTATTTAGAAATACCTTAAGTTATTATAATTAGTAATTATTATAATTAAGTATAAGCTACCTTTTAAAAAGTACCTTTATATCTAGAATACCTTAATTATTATAAGTAGTTCCTAGTTATAAGTCTTATATCTAGTTTCTATTAAATATAATTTATAAGAGTAAAAGGTAATAGGATATTATTCTACTTCTACCCTTTTAATACTAATTAGGAACTTTTATAATAAAATAATTATAATAGCTAGAATTAAAATATTAGTCTCTAATTAAATTTCCCCTATTAAGTTAAAATATAGAAGTAATAGTACCTCCTAAAAGAGTTACTTTAACTACTTAAATACTACTCTTATAATATTACTTAATATTAATTTTTTATTTTTAATATATAAATTTTTTTTTTTAGATAGTCTATTAATATTATAATAATAGAGGAATAGTATTTAATAAATTAATAGTAGAAATTAATACACTTTAAGAAGATTTAAATATCTTTAATATTCCTTAATTCTAGCTATTTTATTATAATATCTACTTAATATAGGTTTATATATATACTATTATAATTAATAATAAAGCTAAGGAATTCTACTTTTATTATTATAAATTTATATTTCTTTAAGCTAATATAAAGCTTAAATTTATGAAGATATTAAAGTATAACTTTTATAACTTTAATATAAAACTCTTTATCCTAGGAATAAATAAGAATATTATTTAGATAAATAATATAAATAATATTAAATAGTCTTATTAAGGCCTTATTAATATATATTTAAAATAAGGTAAGTATATTAATAAGTTTAAAAGGTATATTTATATATATAAAATAATTATACCTTATATAAAATATAATCTTCTATTTATTATCCTTTCTTATTTGTAAGTAATAATATATATCCTTAAGGTCTAACTTAATTAAGTACTTAATATTAATTAATAGGAGGGAATTTTAATTTTAATTATAATCTTATTAAGCGCCTTATAATTAATTAATATATATATATAATATTCTATCTCTTTTAATATAAAAAGGATTAATATACCTATTAAGCTTATAAAATATTAAATTTAACCTTTTTTAAAGACTACTTAAAAGATTCCTTTAATACGCGTAAATGTTTTTTTAATAAATTATAAAGTAGGTTAAAGGGAGGTTCCTTATTCTCCTTTATATTAATCGCGTAATTATAAGGTATATAAGCTAATAATACCTTAATATTCTTAATTAAAAAGATATCTTAAAACTCCTAAAATTTTAAAGGGAGTTTAATTTTAAATAATAGGCTTTTATTACTTACTTTTAAGTATATTATAATAAATATAATATTATTAAGCTACTCCTTTAAGCTTTTAATAATATTAAAATACTCCTTAATATTACTTTTTTTAATAAGGAATTACTAATTTTATATAAGTTAATCTACTTAGGGATTTTATTCTTTTAATTATAAATACTTAAGGTAGAAGTTATAATTAAGGTTTTTTATTATTAATAATTATTAATAGCTCTTAATTATATATCTTATACCTAGTCTTAATAGGTATTAATTTATAAGACTAGAAAGCTACTAGATATTAAGCCCTATTATTATCCTATTAAGATAAGATAGTAGTTATAATAAAATTAGATATATCTATTTTAATTAAAATTTTCTTATTAGGATTAAAATATATTAAGATAGGTATGATAGTAAAGGTATAATATAAATTATAAAATACCTTCTCCTTATTAATACCTTATATAAAGGGTCTTAACTTTTTCTTATCCCTACTACCTTTTAAAAGGCTAGTCAAAGGGGATACTATTTATAAATAATAATATATAAAATATTAATGAAAGTTTATAAATTCTAAAAATACTTAGACTTCCTAATATATAATTAATACTAGTTAATCTTAGATAGTAAATACCTTATAACTATCTATTAATATACTATTAATACTTATAATAAATTTAAGGAATTCTATTAAATTAATATAGAATTTATATTTCTTTTAATTTATATAAAGTTAAAACTTTTATAACTATTTAAGTACTTAATAGATATATTACTTATAACTTAAGATATCTTTTAAAATAAATTAAAATACTATTAAGGTATATTATATAAGTAATATCTACTAGGCCTATTAAAGCTCTATTAATATAAGCTTAAAATATAGTTAAAATGTTTATCAACTTAAATAATATAATTATATATTTAAAGTAATTATATTATATATAAAATACTATCTTCTATTTATTACCCTTATAAATATAAATCTTATAATAGGTATCTTTAAAGTCTAATTTAATAAATATCTTTAAACCTTATAAGTAATTAAATATTTTATTAATTAAAGGGAGAAGATAATATTAAAATACAGGGTCCTACTAAGACGCTAGCATACTTGGTAATATATAACTAAGCAGTCTCTTAGTATCTATACTTAGTTCTCACGCATCTAGACTTAGCAATTAAAATTGATTATTCTACTACATAATTTAATAGGTTATAAGCCTAGAGGTATAGGCATTTATTCTAATTATAGCTATTACTTATCCTATCTTTATTAATCTAGTACCGAAGTCTTAGTAGCCTCTAGTGCCCTTTTAGTAAGTTAATAATTACTATTACTGCGTATATTACCTAAAATTCCTCGACTTCTTATTAAAGTACTTAGCCTTTACTACCGTAGGTAACCTTAGATAAATAAGTAAACTTAACTAATTTATAATTATAGGGTCTAGAGAGACTAGCTATAAGGGCTATTATAGTATTATTATTAGGGTAAGCGCTACTAAATAACCGCACTTAGCCCCCTAAGTAAATACCCGCTTCTAACCTTATTATTATAATAAATACTAATTCTATAAGTAGAAATCCCGTTAATACTCCCTCTATTAAGCCTTCTTAGGTAGACTACTACTACCTTATACTTAGGGAAAGAAAGATACTTCCTCCTCCTAAATAATTACTATAGATACTATTCTCTATAGTAATCTCCGCTTTACTATATTACGCCTTTTAGTATTATTTAGCTATTTCCCCCTAGAAAAATCTCTTTAAAGGAGGTTAGGTCCCGGGAAAAATCTCTATAAAAGGAGGTTAGGCCCTAGCTATCTTAATTCTTCTAGATCTTATTAGGTAGCTGTTAACTATCTAACTAGGCCTAGAGCTAGCTTTTCCTACTACCGTAATTACTAGCCTAGCTATTCCTATTAAGTTAGCCCCCTAAAGTTTATATTCTTAGGAATATAAGGATAGCTTATTATAGTAAACGACTTATTAATCTTCCTTCTATAATTTTTAAGCTAAACTAGTTTAAGTTAATACTCCTTAAATCCCGTTTTTATTCTAATATTTTAGGAGGTATTACGGTTATACCCCCTTTACCTATAATTACACCCCCTAACTACCTATAATTATACCCCCCCGTATTAGGTTAGCCCTATATTACTATAATAACGCGGAGCGGAGATCCTACTACTAAAACTTTAGTAATATCTCTAACGCGATTTTCTTTAGACCGGATTAATTATTTATAAAATCTAATAGATCTAAAATAGCCTATTACTATAGTCTTTATAATTAAAACTTTTCTAGCTAGCGCGTGATCTAATTAGTTAATATCTAGTAATAGTGGTATCCCCTAGGCGTAGTCTTAAATAGAGATACTACTACTAAGCCCCCTACTAAATATATATACTTTCTCCTATATCTAGCTACTACGCGTTAATATTATATATACCCTAGTATCCTACTTAGTTCCTTACCTATAATATAGGGGACGGTCTACGTCCTACTAGTATAGGCCTAGTAGTCGCCTTAACTAAGGGTAACGCGAGCGTAGGGGTAGATAGCTTAGGTTAGGGAGTAGGCTGCTTAGGCTATAAAGTACGTCGTCGTTATACTAGTAAGGCGAGAAGGCCTTAGCCCTTACCGCGTCCCCTTAGTATTACTACTAGACCTTCTCTTACCCCTAGTATAGACCTCTACTCTAGCGCTAGTAAATTACCTCTAATATCTTCTTCTACCTAGCCTCCTAATATAGGCGTACTTACTCTACCTCTTATAACGTGACGGCTTAGGGTACTAACTTAAGGGGAGGGGTTTTTAAAGCTCTAGTAAGTAAGGTATTCCTTAATAAGTTTAAATTATAAGGATTCGCGTTAAGTTAACTATTATATAGCTAATTCTACGCGTATAAGTAGCTCCTATTAATTATAAGGTCTACCTTTTATATAGGTAATAGCTAGTTCTTAGATAGTAAGGAGCGGGTTAAGGTTATTATTATCTTCTAACGCGTTTAAATACTCTTACGTTAGATAGGAAGTAGGCTTTTTAAATTACTAGTAAGGGTAGATATTATAAAGTCTAAGTATACTAGTACTACTAGACTTAGCTATTTAATTTTTAATTTTATAAGTATATAAGAGACCTAATATTATTATAAAGATATTAGTATATTATTTTAATATACTAGCCTATATCTTCTCCTATTACTTTAATATAAGTCTAAGGGTAAAGGGGGAGATATAAGTAATAATATTATAAAATATTAGTATCTTTACCTTAAAGGGCGTATATATCTTTACTAATTCTATATTACCTTTATATTTTACCTTTTACCTACTAAGGAGAGTTCTAATCTTTTTAATAACTACCTTAAGGTCGCTTATATTATTTTATTAGTTATAATAGGCTAAATATAAGCTAGGATCTATAATACTTACCTATTAAATAATAGAGCTCTCTCTTTAACGCGGTATATCCGCTTTTAGCTTTTAAACTCACTATATTAAAGAAATATAGAACTTAATTAATATACGCCCTAATAAATTTCCTCTAGTATAAATTAATCTATCACCGCTTTAAGTAGGTAATAATACTACTATTATAGTTATTATACTTATCCTATAAACTATCCTATATATACTTATAGTCTATAATAGTATACGCGTAAATAACTACCTACTAGGTAGCTTAGAACTCGTCCTAGTCCTCCTTTATATAAAATTTAGCCTTATAATTAGTAAGGACGTCTTTATTAATATACTAGATATAGAGTATATTTCGCGACTAAGGGTATAGCTTATAAAGAGCTAGTATAAGAGCTAATTTATAATCTATAACGTTAATTAAGGGATCTAGAATATCTAGTAAGAGATATATATCGTAATATTATTATATTACCTATATATAATCCTCTACTTCTTCCTTTTTAAGAAAGTAGAAGGCTATATAGAATAATATATTTAGTATAATAATTCTAGTAATAATAAAGAGGGGGGTTTTATACTTATTTATCTTATAAGTACTATCTATTATAAGTACCTCTTAGTTTATTTTTAGTATCTTATAATAAGAGGTACGCGAGAAGAATAGGTATATAATTTACTCCTTCTAATCCTTTAGGTATTTTATATACTAATTATCCTCTTTATATAACTATTAAAGAAGAGCTTATATAGTTATAAGTAGCCTAAGACTAACTCTCTTTATACGCGCCCTAGTATTATAAATATCCTAGGCCGTAAAGATAGGATTATCTTTATTATAGTTAAGATATAAGGTAGTAATAATCTAACTAGGTCTATCCCCTACTAGTATTTACCTTCTAATTTAGTCTTATACTTCTAGAGTTATAGTAGTAGCCTAATAAGCTTAATAGCCGACCTACTTTATACTAGGATAATTATAAGACGAGTTCTCTACCTTAAGAGACTAGGTATTTATAATCTAATCGCGTATTATTATAGCCTTAAAGGGATAGTTAATAATTTAAGAGGTAGAATATAATTATTTCTACCCCCTTAGTACCTTCTCTTTCCCCCCCTAGTTGTAAAAATACTAGGCTTTTCACTTTACCCCCTTCTTATTAACCTTAGTCCTCTAGATTCTAACCGCGTAGTTATATAATTTTATAAACTTATTAATCTACACTTTTATCGCCTTAAGAGAGGTATCTAATAGACTATCTAGAGGTAGATCTATAGGGAACGGCATATTATTAATTAGAGTAGGGGAGTTACGGAATAATAAGTAGCTAGAAATGTTAGAAGTACGCGTTATAAGAGGCGTTACTATAGCAACGTAGGGCTAACCTAATACGGGGGGGTATAATTATAGGTAGTCAGGGGGTGTAATTATAGGTAGTTAGGGGGTGTAATTATAGGTAAAGGGGGTGTAACTATAATATCTCCCAATATTTTAGTTACTATCTACCGACGCTCTAGGTTAAAGTTCTTCTCCTACTTACTAAAAGCTATTATAAAGGAGGTTAAAAAGCCTATTACTAAGGAAGATAATAGCGACTATAAACTACTATAATTACTCTTAAGCTATAATAATTCTAGGTTAGAAGCTAGTAAATTATTACTAAATACTCCTAGTAAAACTATCCTCGTTAACTTATAAGTTAAAGGTAATAAACCGACGCCTCCTCCCTTAATATCCTTATTATTAGAATTATCTTCCTTAGTATTTTTATTGGCGGAATCCTCTTAAGACTCTATAGAAAACACGCTGAGCTTAATTAACTAGTCGCTATCTAAAGCTAAATCCTTAGAGGTAGACTCCTAGTAAAATAGCTAACGGTTAAAGTAATAGTAGGAGCTTTCCCCGTACCTTAATTACTATCCTTAAGTCTAATTTAGGTTATAGTTATTAGGCTAAAGAAATTAATAACTAGCTAGTTCTAAATAACCTTAAGCCCTTTTTAGAGGTTATATAAATTAAGGAATATACTATAATCTATAACTATCTTAGGTTTAATACTTATAAACTTATTAAAGATCCCGCTCGTTTTAACTTATAGGCTTAGGCTATCCTTAATAAAATTAAGACTAACTTTAAGCCTACGGGCTCTAGTATTTATATTAAATTAGTTTATTACCTTTATATAGTCTACTTTAATAGGTCTACTATTAAGGATATAGATAATTATACCCGCTAGTTTTAAGAGGTTAATACTAAACTTAAGGAGTTAGATAAAGAGGTAGCTATACTAGAAGCTTATATAATCTAGCTCTACTTTATAGGATTAGGTAGTACCTTTAATACCTTCTAGATTACTTATACCTAGGGCTATACCTTCTTTAGCCTAGGAAAAGTCCCCCTTAGTTAAGTTATACTCGCCGCCCGTAACGAGGAGTAACGTTAATAAGCCTTAGAGAGTTATACTATTACTATATTTAGAGCTTATAACGCCTAAGGAAAAGGTAAGGTAGATAATAAGCTATAGTAGAGCTATAGCTACTATAGGGACGTTTTATATAAGTCTTACTATACTTACGCTATAGACTAGTACTAGGAGTAGTTCCTTTATATAAAGCCTAATAAATTTAAGAAAGCCTTAGTAAAGGCCGCGGCTACTACTACTTAAGCTAATAGTAACTTAAAGAAGTAAAAGCTTAATAAGACTCCCGGTAAATCTAACTTTATAGGTTATATTAATAAGTTTAATATCTATAAAATAGCGGGTAATAATATTATTATCTTAATAGTAGCTCCTAGGAAATTACTCTTAGACTTAAACGGTATAGTCTTTATAAACTCCAGCTACGGCTAGTACGCCTTTTAGGATTATAGTATATTTATAAACCTATAGCCGATTAAAACCTCCCGCGTTATTAGGGGTATTAGCGGCGTCTATTACTCCTTATAGGGTAGTAGGACTATTAAAATTAACTATAATATTAATAGTAAGCTTAGGTTAATACTTATACCTAATACTATATAGGTACCTAACCTAGGCGTAGGCGGTCTCCTATCTATAGGTTAGCTCCTTAATACTAATATAAATATAGCCTATACTAAATTAGGCTATATTATCTTAAAGGGTCTAGTAGTCTTTAATACTAGCTAATTTATAGGAGTTTTTACGCTAGACTTATAGAAACCCTTAGCCCTTAATACCTATAGTATTCCCTTAGACTAATTTTAATAGCTATAATACGCCCGTATAGGGTACCTTAGATAGTAAAGTATTAATAAACTACCGGCTATATTAACTAGGATTAATTTTTTAAAGCTTATTTCTAGCGAACTCATGTATAAATACTATATCTAAGGCCACTAGAAGGCGGTGCCTTATAAGGATACTATTTAGCTAGGGGAGTATTTAATAGAATTTATTTATAACGATATTATTAGCCCCTTTAACTTAATAGGTTTTAAAGGGAGCTAATACTTTATAACGTTTAAGGATAATTTTACTTATATCTTAATTATTATTTACCTTAAGTATAAGAGTAATACTTTCTAGTTATTCTAGCGGTTTAAAGTAGCTTATAAGTATCTAGACTACTATATTTATTACCTCTATATTAATAATAGAGGTAAATATATAAGTTACGCCTTTACTAATTACCTTAAAGACTAGGGTATCTACTATAAAGCTACGGTGCCTAGGAACCCTTAGATAAATAGGATAGCGGAGTATTTAAAGTAGATATTATTATATAAAATATAGCTAATACTCCTTAGCTCTAGGCTTAATAAGTCTTTCTAGCCTAAGATTATACTTACGGCTAACTACCTTACTATCTAGTCTTCTAATTTAAAATTAGGGAAGACTCCTTATAAAGTATAGTATAGATACCTATTAAAGCTCTTATACCTCTAAATAATAGGCTTAGTAACCTACGCCTTATACTATATTTAGAAGAAGTTAGAAGATAAGAGTAATAAGTACTACCTCCTTAGTTATAAAGGGGATTATATCTTTTAGTTATAAAACCCTATAAGATAATAGATTATATAGGTAAATAATATCTATTTTTAGGAGAAAACCCTTAGTATATTAGTATTAATAAGTAATAGTAACTAAACTTTAGGTTAAATAAGCACCTATAGATATCCGCTCTAAAGGAGAATAAAGAGAAGCGGGATATCTAAGACGACGTCGACCCTATTTAATAAGTAGCTCCCTCTTAGTAATAAGTTTATACCTATAGGGTAGAATATATTAGTAGGGAAGAACGGGCTATTTAGCGGGTAATATATAATTATCCTAAGCTAGCTCTACTAGATTTATAGGATCTATTACCAGACCCTCTAGCTATAATAGCCCTTATACTCCTCGCTAACGCTAATAGGATTAAACTATTTAAGCTAAAGACCTATTAATAGGTAATAGAAGACGGCTATAATATCTAATAGAGCCTTAAGATAGATAATAAAGTTAAATCCCTTTAAGAAAATAATACCTAGAAGGTAGTTAATCTACCTATAAGTAAGTATACCTTAGGAGGTAAATAGGTCTATACCTTAAAGTATAGCCCGTAGGGATAGGTTATATACTATAAGGTACGTTAGGTTATTTATAGGTTTAAATAGTATAAAGGTATTAATTATAATAAGACTTTTACCTTAATAGTAAAACCTATAAGTTATAAGGCTATCTTTACTCTAGTAGCTATTATAAACTAGGACTTAGAGTAAATAGACCTTAAGACGGCCTTCCTTTATAGTAATATTAATAAGGAGATTTATATTAACTAACCTACGGGTTATAAATAAGGGAATAGGGTCTATTAGCTTTATAAGGCTCTTTATAAACTTAAGTAGTCGCTACGAGTTTAATATTATACCTTTATTAACTTTATAAAGGAACTAGGCCTTATACTACTATTCGCCGACTTAAGTATCTTTATTAACTTAAAGGAAGGAACCTTAGTAGCTCTTTATATAGATAATATCTTAATTATAGGTCTAAATAAGTAGGCTATTTAGCGGATTAAAGATACCTTAAATAACTAGTTTAAGATAATAGATTTAAGTCTATATACCTACTACCTTAGTATAATAATTACTTAAGACCGCTAATAGTAAATATTATAACTAGGTTAGGTAGCTTATATTAAGAAGGTACTATAGGACTTTAATATATAGGAGTATAAGTAAGTTACTACTTTAAATAGAAACTAGTACTTACCTAGAAAAGACTAATAATAAGTATAAGGCGAACCCTATATTTAAGAAGAACTATTAAAAGGCCGTAGGATCTCTTATATATATTATACTAGGAACTTAGCTTAATATTACCTACGCGGTATTAGCTATTAGCTACTATACTACTAACCTAAATAAGTTATATTAATCGGCTATTAAGTGTATCTTTTAGTATCTACGCGCTATAATTAAATTCTAGCTTATATTCTAAGGCTCTCTATAAGACCTTATTAAGTATACTAACTCTAACTAAGTAGGTGATTATAATACCCGTAGGTCGACTTTAGGCTATATCTTTAATATTAGCAGCGTAGCTCTTAGCTAGTCTTCTAAATAATAGGCTATAATAGCCCTTTCCTTATATAAAGTAGAATATATTAGCTAGATATAGGCCTCTAAGGAAGCTATCTAGCTAAGGAACCTACTTAGTTAACTCTATTCTAAGGAAGTACTTAAGATAGTAATTATCTATAGTAATAACTAAGGCGTAATTACCCTTATAAAGAACCCTAAGTTTTATACTTACTCTAAGTATATTAAGCTCTAATATTACTAGATAAGGGAGTAAATTACTACTAGAACTATTAACCTTAAGTATATTCCTACGGACTAGTAGTTAGTTAATAGCCTTACTAAACCCCTTTATAAGGAGAAGTTCGTTACTTTTTATAAGGGACTTAGTCTAGAGGAGGTCCTTTATTATAATAGGAGTATTATTACTAGCGGGAGTAAGCTTAAAGACACCCTAGACTATCACTAAGTTACGGGGACTAACTACCCTAAAGACCTAGTAACGGCGACCCTACGACGGCGTGGAGCCTTATAACCACTTACCTAGCTATTATGAGTATTATCAAGCCTAGATAATAATAGTAAGGACTAACAATATATTAATAGTTAATAATAGTCACCCTCTTATAATATGTCCGACTATATTTTAATACAATTTTACCGTATATAGCTTTATCCTAAAACAATTTTTTTAATAACTATATTTTTATAAAAAGTGGAATTTATAGTTTAATATAATCGTTTTTAGTATTTAGTGGTTTAATATAATTATTTTTAGAATATTTTTAAAATATTCTTTAGTTTTAGGGGTATAAATAGTTTAAGTAGGAGTGTTAAAATATAGGGTCCTGCTAAGACGCTAGCATACTTAGTAATATATAACTAAGTAGTCTCTTAGTATCTATATTTAGTTCTTACGCATCTAGACTTAGTAACCAAAATTAATCGTTCTACCACATATTTTGACAGATAATAATTCTTTATTATAAGCTTATTTAATTTATAATAATTAATATATAAATATAAGCTACTATCCTTCTTTAATATAAATAAAATAGGAGCCTTAGTAGGGCTAATAGACTCTTATATTTAACCCTTTAACTTAATATTATTTAAGTAGATATATAAAGTTTCTAACTTCCTTTATAATAAATTATAAATAGGCTTATAAGGAGGCTTATAAATCTTTATATTAATAGTATAGTCCCTAGGCTTAAATAGGGGTAATTATCTTACCTCTTTATAAAAAAAGATATTTAAAAAGTTATAAAGACTTTTAAGTAGCTCTAGTACTTTACTATTAGAGCTCTAAGTATCTACCTAGGATAACCTAATATAAATAATAGTATAAATTATTAATTTACCTTTAAAGGTATTTATAAATACTTATAACTTTAAAATAGATATATTAATAGAGTCTAATAAAAATTACTACTTTTAACTCTTTAAATCTACTTATACCTTAGCTTTTAATAAGGTAGGTATATTAAGAATAATAGGTAACCCCTTCTTCTTAATTATATAGAATATACTAGTATATTAACCTAGCTATCTTTAACTATTAATAAGGTAGTACTCTATTTAATACTTATTATAATAATAGATTAACTAACTATTTATCTATTTAAGAATTAATAGCTAATAACCCTTTAAGGGTTTTAAATTATATTACTTAATAAAGCTTTAAGAGATAATATTAATCTTTATATTAATCTTTATTAAAATATTTATATAGTCTTATATACCTTATATATTAATAGAACTATTAATATTAATATTATAAATTAATAATAGACCCCTTTTAATAAGTAAATACCTTAATATTAAGGTTTAAATAGAGGTATACTTCCTTTTTTTAATTTAATAATCCCTTTTCTAATAGTATTAATAGGTATTATATTTAAGTTCCTAGGTATTCTAGGCTTATAATAATTCTTATTATAATACCCCTTCTTTTTATAATTAAAATATATTAATCCTTCCTTAATATCTAATAACTTATTATAATTATTAATAGATTAAATACTTCCTACCTTTATAAAAGGATTAATACTCCTATTTTAACTTCCTTCCCTCTTTTAACCTTAATTCTATTTATTAAAATAATCCCCCTTTTTTAATAATATAACTATTACCTACTATTCTTTTAATATAATATTACTCATTATTCTCTAATTAAATAGTAAGGGTAATTAAGCTTTCTTTAATTATAAAGAGGTCTTAATAATTTATAAGGGCCTTTTAAAGGTCTAGATATAACTTTATAAAGAAGTTAATCTATTAATATTCCTTTAAAAAAAGAGGGATTTATAATTTAATTCTACTTAAATATATATTAAAGCTTTATATTAACTATTTAAACTTTTATTATATATTTAAGTATAATTATATATTATAAAACTAGTAGTTTATTAGGTCCTTAATAAGGTTTAATAAATATTAAGTAAAGTACTCTTAAATAACTACTCTCTTTAATAATAATTTTTTATAATAATTTTATAACTTAATAAATTTACCTTTTAAGAATTATATAACCTAAGTAATCTTTATAAACTTAATTAAGAATTTATTAAATATTAATTAAAATATAATATTTATAATATAATATTATTTCTTATATTTATATATATTCTTCCCCTTATAAAAGGGTAAGTCTTTAAGCTTTAAATAGCTTTTAAGGTATTAACTATTAAGCTCTTTTAACTAGCCTTTAATAGACTAACTTAGGGTAAAATTATTAAAGATAGATCCTACCCTAGGGTCTAATATACTTTATATATTAATACTCTAATTTAAAGGGTCCTTTATTAGGCCTAGTCTTAACCCTTATTATATCCTACTTAATAATCCCTTAATAATTTATTATAACTTTAATAAAGCCTTATCTACTTTTATTTATAATTAAATTACCTTTTTTAAATACCTTAAAGCTTTCTTTCCTTTATTAACTACTCTTCTTTAATTTTAATAGTAGTAATAAGTTTATTAAGTATAATTATATTAATAAGGGGTTTATCTAAATTAATTATTAAGTTAGGTTTTAACACTATAAATTAATATTAACTTAAATATTTAATACCTACTTCTAGTACTAATCTAAAAAGCCCTTAATACCTTAGTAAGTTAGGTTAGACTAACCCGACTTATTAAGGTATTACTAAGATACTAAGCCACTAATAAATTAGCTAGAAAGCCTAGATTTTTTCTAAAATTAATACTATTTTAAAAATAAATGATTTTTTAATTATAATTTTTATAGCCGCCTTAATTCTTTAAGTATATATATTACCTTTTTATATTACCTTATTTACTTAAGGGTATTACCTAGGTAATAATAATAATAATGCTTAGTAATATAATAGTAAGTTATATATATAGTATTAAATACTATTATAAATAGAAAATATTAGTAATATTATAGTTATTATCCTTATAGGAATAGTTAATTAGCTATTACCTTTCTATATTATCTTATTTATTATTAAGAATTACCTAGTTAATAATAATAATAATACTTAGTAGTATATTAATAAATTATATATATAATATAAAATATTATTATAAAAAAAAATCCTAATATAATAGTCTTAGTAAAATAGTATAGGCGGAACTAATATCTTAGTAAGTTAGGTTAATACTTTAGTACTAATACTTAGTACTACCTTATAATATTAACTTAAATACTTAGTACTAACTATTAATATTAATTTAAATACTTAGGCTAGGAATTTAATATTAACTTATTAAGAGTTAAGTTAGATATCTAACTTAAGTTTAAAGTACTAACTTAACGCGGTTAATCTAGTTTTATTAGAAATTTTATTATTAAGTATATTATTTATTACTTTAATATCTCTTATATTAGACTCTAATATTATATTAATTTTATTATATTAGACTTTTAATATATTTTAATCTTATTTAATATTAGATATTTTTATATTATTATACTATTATAATCTAGATTATCCCCCTTTAAAGGTAGAGAGATTAGAACTATTAAGAATTAAATTAAAAGGCTAGTTCTTAAGGGCTAAAATAAATAGTATAAACTATTAATAAATAAGTAGTATTATAAAGATAGACTTAATACTCTAATAACTTTATAATTATAAAAGAATTAATCCCTACCTTCTAAGAAAGTAGAGGGAGGATTATTTAAATACCTTTTAAAGAAGCTACTTAGCCTTTTAGATATCTATTAAGATAATAAAAAATTAAATTAATACTATTAAAATATTGTTAATAAGTTATATTATATTAGCTAAATATATTAAAATATCTTAATAATTATAAAAATATTACTCTTAGAGTTTAAAGTAGCTTTAAGGCCTTATAATATAAGGTAATAATATATATATATATAAAGTACTCCCTTTAAGCCTAGTCCTATATTTTATATTTATTATATTAACTATTAATTCTTATTAAGTACTAGTACTATTAATTATTAATAAGACTTAGTTATATTACCTAGTCAATACTAGCTTTATATAGTTATATTATAACTAATTAATAGGACTTATCCCCTATTAGTCCTATTACCTAGTATTTCTAAAAGCTATTAAATATATATTTAATAACTTATAATATTATTTTAAGCTCTAGGGCTAGTATATAAGCGCGCTAGTTATATATATATAATATACCTATTTTTATATTTTATAAGCTCTCTAGTTTATTAATATACTTTTATATCCTTAGTAAAGGCCTTATACTTATAAGTCTAAGGCTAGCCTTAAGGGCTTTAAGCTAGACTTAAGCCTATTATAATATATTATAAGGTAGTAGTATATATATACCTTATTCTAATTTATATATACCCTATTTTTAATACGCGTATACCTCCCTTTATTTAATTTAGGGGCTATTATATTAATAAACTAGGAAACTTATAAATTATCAAAATTTATATATTTTATATATATAACTAGCTAAGCTTATATATTAACCTTAAAGCTTAAAATAATACTAGAAGTTAAAAAATATATATTTAATAACTTTTAAAAATACTAGGTAATAGAACTAGAAAATTAATGATAAGGAATTAAATTTAGAATTAAAGTTATAAAGTTATATAATATTAAACTTATATAGAGTATAAACTAGTTATAAGTAGTTTAATAATTTAAGTTGATATTAAAAATAACCCTTAAGTACTAAAAAATAGTTAATCTAAGGATTAATAGGGGATAAGTCCTATTAATTAATTATAATATAATTATATTAATCTAGTATTAACTAGGTAATTATAATAAGGTATTAAGTCTTATTAATAGTTAATAGTATTAATATTTAATAGGAGAAATAATTATAAGCGTAATATAAATATAAAAAATAGGGCTAGGCTTAAGGAGGTACTCTACGCGTATATAAATTAACTATATTTAAAACTTATATTATACTAGTATTAATAATATAACTATTATAACTCTAATAAGCTTCCTATTTCTTCTGTACTAAAGGAAAATTATAGCTTTAAGGCCTTAAATCTAGATTTTCTATATTTAAGACTTTTAGGTTAAAATAAAAAAAACTTAAAATTTTCCTATTTATTATTGGTATTTTACCTACAAAAAGTGCTTTTAATAGATTTAATAATTTAATTTCTTTATATAAGTTCTTAGTTTATTAATATAATAGGTTATATTATACTATTACTTATAACTTTTTTATTAATAGATAGATTTTAAAGGGGTTTAATCTATTAGACTTTATATAAAAATATATATATTATAAGTATAAATTATTTATAATATATTAAGTAGTTATTATTATGAAAATAGTATAATAAAAGTACAAAGTATTAAGGAGTAGATAATCTTTTATTATATTACTTAAATATTACTTAAGTAAGCTTAATTAACTATTTAAAATACTCTTACTAACTAATTATTAGGCTAAATAGAGGGAGGTATACGCGTATTAAAATAAGGTATATATAAATTTGAAAGAGGTATATACAGACTTAAATAAAATATATATATACTACTATCTTATATTATAAGGCCTTAAAGCTACTTTAAACTTTAAGAGTAATATTATATAATTATTAATTAAGTAATATTTCTATAATTATTAAGATATCTTAATATATTTAACTAGTATAATATAACTTATTAATAATATCCTAGTAGTATTAATTTAGCTTTTTATTATCTTAATAGATATCTTTTTATCTAGATATTAAAGAGGCTAGGTAGCTTTTTTAAGGGGTATTTAAATAATCCTCCCTCTACCTCTTTAAGAGGTAGAGATTAGTTCTTTTATAATTATAAAGTTACTAGAGTATTAAGTCTACCTTTATAATACTACCTACTTACTAGTAGTTTATACTATCTATTCTAGCCCTTAGGAACTAGCCTTCTAGTCTACTTCCTAATAGTTCTAATCTCTCTACCTTAAAGGGGGATAGTCTAGATTATAATAGTATAGTAATATAAAGATATCTAATATTAAGTAAGATAAAAATATATTAGAAGTCTATTATAATAAAATTAAGATAATACTAGAGTCTAATATAAGAGATATTAAAGTAATAAATAATATACCTAGTAATAGAATTTCTAATAAAACCCTTACTAGTATAATTATACTTAATACACTTATTACTACTATTAAAGTTAAAGAAGAGTAGTTAATAAAGGAAAGAAAGCTTTAAAGTATCTAAGAAAGGGTAGCCTAATTATAAGTAGAAGTAGATATAGTTATATTAAATTTATATTAGATTATTAATAGATTATTAGGAGGGATATAATAAGGGTTAAGATTAGGCCTAATAAAGGATTACTCTTTAAATTAAGGTACTACTATATAAGGTATATTAGACCCTAGAGTAGGATCTATCTTTAATAGTTTTACCCTAAGTTAGTCTATTAGAGGCTAGTTAGAAGAACTTAATAGTTAATATCTTAAGAGCTACTTAAAGCTTGAGGACTTACCTTTTTATAAGGGGAAGAATATATATAAGTATAAGAAATAATATTATATTATAAATATTATAATTTAATTAATACCTAATAAACTCCTAAATAAGTTTATAAAGGTTATTTAGGTTATATAATTCTTAGAAGGTAAACCTACTAAGTTATAAAATTATTATAAGAAGTTATTATTAGGGAGAGTAGCTACTTAAGAGTACTTTACTTAATATTTATTAGACTTTATTAAAGACTTAGTAAACTACTAGCTTTATAATATATAATTATACTTAAATATATAATAAAACCCTAATTAATTAATATAAAGTTTTAATATATATTTAAGTAGAATTAAATTATAAATCCCTCCTTTTTTAAAGGAATATTAATAGATTAACTTCTTTATAAAGTTATACCTAGACCTTTAAAAGGCCCTTATAAACTATTAAGACCTCCTTATAATTAAAGAAAGCCTAATTATCTTTACTACTTAATTAGAGAATAATTAGTAGTATTATACTAGAATAATAGTAGGTAATAATTATATTATTAAAAAAGGGGATTATTCTAATAGGTAGAATAAAGGTTAGAAGAGGAAAGGAAGTTAAGATAAAGGTATTAATCCTTTTATTAAAGTAGGAAGTATTTAGCCTACTAATAGTTATAATAAGTTATTAGATACTAAGGAAGGGTTAATATATTTTAATTATAAAAAGAAGGGGTATTATAATAAAGACTATTATAAGTCTAGGATACCTAGGAACCTAAATATAATACTTATTAATACTATTAAAAAAGGGATTATTAAATTAAAAAAAGGAAGCGCGCCTCTATCTAAACCTTAATACTAAGGCGCTTACTTATTAAAAGGAGTTTATTATTAATTTATAATATTAATATTAATAGTTCTATTAATATATAAGGTATATAAGACTATATAAACTTCTTAATAGATATAAGAGTAGAGATTAATATTATCTCTTAAAGCTTTATTAAGTAATATAACTTAAAACCCTTAAAGGGTTATTAGCTATTAATTCTTAAATAGATAAATAGTTAGTTAATCTATTATTATTATAAGTATTAAATAGAGTATTACCTTATTAATAGTTAAAGATAGCTAGGTTAATATACTAGTATATTCTATATAATTAAGAAGAAGGGGTTACCTATTATTTTTAATATACCTACCTTATTAAAAGCTAGGGTATAAGTAGATTTAAAGAGTTAAAAGTAGTAATTTCTATTAGACTCTACTAGTATATTTATCTTAAAGTTATAAGTATTTATAAATACCCTTAAAGGTAAATTAATAATTTATATTATTATTTATATTAGGTTATCCTAGGTAGAAACCTAGAGTTTTAATAATAAAGTATTAAAGCTACTTAAAAGTCTTTATAACTTTTTAAATAACTTTTTAAATAAGGAGGTACAATAACTACCCCTATTTAAGCCTAAGGATTATATTATTAATATAAATAGTTATAAGCCTCCTTATAAACCTATTTATAATTTATTATAAAGGGAGTTAAAAACTTTATATATCTACCTAGATAATACTAAGTTAAAGGGTTAGATATAAGAGTCTATTAATCTTATAAGGGCTCCTATTTTATTTATATTAAAGAAGGATAATAGCTTATAATTATATATTAACTATTATAAATTGAATAAGATAATAGTAAAGAACTATTATCCTCTCCCTTTAATTAATAAAATACTTAATTACCTTTAAGGTATAAAGATATTTATTAAGTTAGACCTTAAAGATACTTATTATAAGATTTATATTTATAAGGATAATAAGTAGAAGATAGTATTTTATATATAATATAATTATTTTAAATATATAATTATACTATTTAGGTTAATAAATACCCTAGTAACCTTTTAAGCCTATATTAATAGAGCTTTAATAGGCCTAGTAGATATTACTTATATAATATACTTTAATAATATCTTAATTTATTTTAAAAATATTCTAAGTTATAAGTAGTATATCTATTAAGTACTTAAGTAATTATAGAAGTTTTAACTTTATATAAATTAAGAGAAATATAAATTTTATATTAATTTAATAGAATTCCTTAAGTTTATTATAAGTATTATAGGTATATTAATAGATAGTTATAAAGTATTTACTATTTAAGACTAGCTAGTATTAACTATATATTAGGAAGTCTAATTATTCTTAGGATTTATAAACTTCTACTAGTATTTTATATACTATTATTTATAAATAGTATCCCTCTTAACTAGCCTTTTAAAAGGTAGTAAGGATAAGAAGAAGTTAAAACTATTTATATAAGGCGCTAATAAAGAGAAGGTATTTTATAACTTATATTATACCTTTATAATTATACCTATCTTAATATATTTTAATCTTAATAAGAAAATTTAGATTAAAATAGATATATCTAATATTATTATAATAGCTATCCTATCTTAATAAGATAATAATAGGGCTTAATATCTAGTAGCTTTCTAGTCTTATAAATTAATACCTATTTAAACTAGGTATAAGATATATAATTAAGAGCTATTAGTAATTATTAAAGCCTTTAAGTAATAGTAATAGGTACTATATAAAAGGTAGTTATTATACTATTAAAGTACTTATAAATTATAATAATCTTAAGGGATTTATATAAGTAAAGTAGTTAAATAGTTACTAAGCTTAATAGGCTATTTATTTAATTATATATAACTTTAATATTAAATATTAACTTAGTAAGAAGAATCCTATAAATACTCTATTATATAAACCTAATTATAATAATATTAAGATATTATTTAACTAGCTCCTACCTACCTTATAAAATAAGCTAGTAAATTTAGGAAGTATTATCTTTAACTAAAGGTAGTTAAAAGAAATAATTAAGTATATAAACTTATCTAGCTTAGGAGGGCTTAAGAAACCCTTAATTAAGCCTAAAAACTTAGATAGAAGGGATATAAAACTACCTTCCTGGTATTAATATAATATAATAGCGCTACTACTTAATCCTATTACTAGGATTATTAGTTATAAATAATATATCTTATAAGTACTAATAAAAATAGTTATTAGACTTAAAATAGCTTATAAAGTTAGATTAAAATCCTTAAAAGAACTTATCCTCTTATTATAAAATAGTAATCTATTTATTATTAAATAGAAAGATAAGGTAAAGTATATAACTTCTAAGTAAAATACTATTAAATAGCCTTAAAAAGTTAACTTAATAAAATTATTAAGATTTAAAGGAGTACTTTATATATTAGATAATTTAGTATTATATATAAAAATTATTATAAGGTATTATAATAATACTCTAATAAGTTATTTTAAGTTATAAAAAACCTTAGAATTACTTTAATATAAGTATTATTAGAGTAGAATATTAATAGATATTAAGTTATATATTTAAACTTATAAAATTTATTAAAGGATAAAAACTCCTAGATATAAACTTTATAATAATAATATAATATTCTTATTATAACTTAAAGGGCCTTAAGAGGAACTTTTTATAAATATTATTATAAGCTTACTACCTAATAAATATAGAAGTTTTATATATAATTCTATTCTTATAATTATTAATAAGTATATAAAGATAGTCTAATACCTTTTAATTAAGAGTACTTATACTATTATTAAATTAGCTAAGATCTTATTTAAGAATAGAATATTATAATATAATTGTAAGGACTAGTCAGGAATATAGTACTACTATCGACGTGGCGTCTATAGTACGTAGTAGTACTGCGCTACCCCTTTACCTATAGTATATAGAGGAGGGAATTCCTCTCGAAGGGAAGGGTAGCGATTAGTCTTACTATTAAGGAGAATAGAGCGTTCTATATATATACGTATATATACTATTTATAATACTTAATAGCTATATTATTACGTAGTACCCTTATATTCTAATTACTCTACCCTATTTAGGGGTAGTAGCCCGACTATTAATAAGATAAGTAGAGAAGGGTTATTACGGGCGTAAGATAAAAAGGTTAGTTAACTAGCGTAGATAACCTACTTAAATATAAGGGATTAAGCTTATAAAGAAAGTAAGTCTTAAGAATTAGTTAATAAATTAATAATAGATATATCGCGATTATAATTAACTATCTAGGGGTAACTACTAGGCGTATAAACCTAGTCCCCGCTACTTAAAAGCTAAGAAGTACTATTATAAAGGATATAAGAACTTAAAGAAGAAGTCTCTAAGAGGTAGTAGATATAAGATCTATAATAATATTTATAAGAGTTAAAACGGGAAATATATACTAATAATACTACTTAAGTAGGTTATTAATATTACCTGTTATTAATAGAAGAATTAGAATTAAAGCGTCCTTAATATAGAACCTATATTCTTAAGTTATAAGACCTATATATATATAACGGGAAGTTAGTATAAGAATATTAAGAATAATTTAATAATACAATTAAAATAATTAAAATAAGTATAACCTATTTTCTTAATAACTTTATAAAAATCTAATATATATTATAGTATATAACCCTAGACCCTAAGGCTATATAATATAAGTATATAAAGGATATATTAAAGGATAAATAGTCCTAGAAATACTTTAATAATTTCTTAATAAATTAAATAAAAGATCTTTAAAATTAATATTTAATAACTAGTAAGTACTACTTAGAAGCTAAGTAAAAGGAATATTAAAAGACCATAAACTTTATAAACTTTATAAACTACCTTACTAAGTTAGAAAGATAGCTTAAGCTATTAATAGAGTATATACTCTATAATAACCTTTTAAATAAATTATATAAAGATCTTTATAATTAACTTATAATATAATCTAATATCCTAGAGATAAGGGATACTCTTATTATATTAATAACCTAATTAGAGCCTTATATAATACTACTTATATATAAAGATTAAAGGGATAATACTCCTACTAGGGGTTAATATCCTTAAAGAGGAAGAGGAAATTTCTAAGGGTAAAGAGATAATAGCTTATATATAAAGTAAGAAGGGCGGGGTAGTATTAAGGCGTTATTATACCTTCCTTAAAGGCCTAAGCCTAACCTCTCTACTATTAAGTACTATAATTATTAAAAGAAGGGATATATAATTAAAGATTACTAGAGCGTGAAATTAATAGTTATAAGTATTATAATTAATAAGCTTATAACTAATAAGATATTTAGTAATAAGCCGGTTAAAAGAAGCTTAAATTTAAAAAACCCCTAAGTATTATAATTATATCTACTATTATAATATAAAGGAAGAAGCGGATATAATAACTTATTATAATAGTATAAATAGAGCTTAAGAGCTTATAAAGAGAATTTATTATATTAATTAACTTTAAAGTAGATATTAATTATATTAATATATACTTAATAAAGGAATAGAATTAAAAAATAAACCTAAGCTCTAGTAATACCCTATATAATAGAGTTAGGAATCTAATATTATTACTAAGTTCTTATATAAGAGAAATTAAACTTATTAATTCTAATAATATTATATAATATTATAAGGGCGCCTTTTATATAATAATAAACCTTAACTATAACTTCTACCTTAGGTATTTATAATTAGAAGAATAAAATCCCTAAGTAGATTAGCCTATATAAAACTAGTAATTCCCTATTAAAAAAAGTAATATTAAGGAGTACTTTAATACTATTAAAGCCTTAGAGGAGTAGCTTAATAGCGTTATATTTATTATAATATACTTAGGAGTAGGTAATAAAAGCCTACTACCTAAAGTTAAGCTCCCTCTAAAATTTTAGGAATTTTAAGATATCTTCTTAATTAAGAATATTAAGGCGCTATTAGACTATATATATTATAATTATATAATTAATATAAAGGAGAATAAAGAACCTCCCTTTAACCTACTTTATAATCTATTAGAGAAAGAGTTATATATATTAAAGGAGTAATTTAAATAGGCTTTAGAAAAGGGATAGATTTATTATTTTATAAGTTTAATAGGTATACTAATTCTTTTTATATTAAAAAAGGATAGAATATTATACTTATATATTAATTATAAGGCGCTTAATAAAATTATAATTAAAAATTACTATCTACTTCTATTAATTAATAAAATATTAATAAGATTAATTAATACTAAGTACTTAACTAAGTTAGATCTTAAGGATATATATTATTACCTATAAATAAGAAAGGGTAATAAATAAAAGATTATATTTTATATAAGGTATAACTATTTTAAATATATAATTATACCTTTTAAACTTATTAATATACCTACCTTATTCTAAGTATATATTAATAAAGCCTTAGTAGGACTACTTAATATTATATATATTATTTATTTAGATAATATTCTTATCTACTTCTAGGATAAAAAGTCTTATATTAAAGTTATAAAGGTAGTATTATAATATCTTTATAAATTTAAACTTTATATTAACTTAAAAAAATATAAATTTATAGTAGTAAAAGTAGAATTCCTTAACTGTATTATTAGTTATAATAGTATATATATAGATCTATATAGAGTAGATATTATAATAGAATAGCTAGAACCTAGGAATATTAAGGATATTTAGATCTTTTTAGGGTTTATTAATTTCTATTATTATTTTATTAAGTACTATTCCTTTATAATTATAGTATTAATAGACTATTTAAAAAATAATTATTTATATATTAAAAATAGAAAGTTAATATTAAGTAATATTATAAGAGCGGCGTTTAAGTAGTTAAAGTAACTCTTTTAAGAGGTATTATTACTTATATATTTTAACTTTATAAGAGAAATCTAACTAAAGATTAATACTTTAATTCTAGCTATTATAACTATTTTATTATAAAAGTTCTTAATTAATATTAAAGGGGCGGAAGTAGAATAGTATCTTATTACCTTCTACTCTTATAAGTTATATTTAATAGAAACTAAATATAAGACTTATAACTAGGAACTACTTATAATAGTTAAGGTATTCTAGTTATAAAGGTACTTCTTAAAAGGTAGCTTATATCTAATTATAATAATTATTAATTATAATAACTTAAGGTATTTCTAGATAATAGTATTATTAATAAAGAGATAAGTATATTAAGTAATAAAGCTTATAATATATAACTTTAGGATATACTATTATATAAATACTAAGAACCTAGCTAATACTCTATTAAGGTAACTAGATTATATATTAATAATAGATAAAAAAGATACTTATCTATTAATATTATAAAATAAGTTAAAGAATATTAGGTATATTCCTTTTAATAAGTATTATATATATAATATTTATAAAGGTTTATAAGATAATAAGGCTTATAATTATAAATAGTATAAAAGGTTAGAGATAGGGCTTAAAAAGCCTTATACCCTAAAAATAGGAGAGAGTAAAGCGCTCTTAAGAATATAAAGTAGTATAGGTAATAGCTTAAACCCTATTATAAGATAATTTAATATTAATTAAATAGTACTTAGAAGGTATATTATAACTATATTAATAATAGAATATATATAAAATAAGTATAATAACTTAATATTAAAGATACTCTAATATCTTTAAAAGGGAGATAAGGATATTTATAATAAGAAATAATTATTAAAGTCCTAGGGCTATAAAAAGGCTATTAATATATCTCTATTAATAGATAAGATAGGGGTCCTTTATAAGGGTAGCGTAGTTTTTATACCTAGTAATAAAGTAATTAGATAAGAAATCTTAAAGCTTTATTATAATAACCCTTATATTAGCTACTACTTATAAAAGTATATATAGGAGCTTATTAAGCGGAAGTTCTATTAAAAATTAATAGGATAAGATATTTATAATTATATATAAGAATACTCAACTTATTAATTAATAAAGCTATATAGATATACTATTTATAATATACTATTACTATTATTAATACTTATAAGACCTTTTTAGGAAATTATAATAGATTTTATTATAAATCTCCCTCTAAGTAAATAGAAGGGTAGTATTTATAATATAATCTTAGTAGTTATAAACTATTATATTAAGGTAGTTAGGTATTTATCTATTATAAAGATAGTTAATACTATTAATATTACTAACCTATTATATTATAAAATCTTTTTAAAGTTTAATTGGTTAGAAGGTATTATTAGTAATTAAGGGATAGTATTTATAAGTAGCTTCTAGGTAGTTATATATTATTATACTAATATAAAAAGAAAGCTTAGTACTACTTTCTATCCTTAAATAGATAGTTAAATAGAGAGATAGAATAGTATACTAGAGTAGTATTTATACTACTATTCTACCTAGAAATAAGATAACTAAGTAGAGTTACTTTATCTAGTAGAGTTTATATATAATTATATAAAGTAATTTAATACTAGGTTACCTCTATATAAGGCGCTTTATAACTACTTACTTAAACTAGATATAAAGCTTTTAAAGCTACTATTAGAAGAAGTTATATTAATATAAAAAGGGTTAAATTACTTTAGAAATAAAGGGAAGGTTTAAAGTAGTACTTATATTAAGTATAAGTTATATAAGTAGAGTATATAGATAAATAATAAAAGTAAAGATAATATAATATAGGTAATTATATCTTATTAAATATAAAGTATATTAGATTAATATAAGTAATTAAAAAATTATTATAATATTATCTAAGGCCTTTTAAGGTCTTTAATTATATTAGTAGTTAGGTATATAAGTTATAACTACCTAATACCTTTTATATATATAATATCTTTTATATCTTACTTATAAAGCTATATTAGGGTAATAGTAAGAGTATTATAAAAGTTATATAAGTAGAGCTTATAAATAATAAAGATAAATAGGAAGTTAAAGCTATTCTTAACTATAAAATCTCTTATAATAAACCTTAGTATTTAGTAAAGTAGAAGGGTTAATCTTATAATTATAATTAATAGTTATATAAGCGGGACTTAGTTAATATACTAGATATATTAGAAAGATTTAAGTAGGATTACCCTAAGGTATAAAGTTTATATTATATAAGAGGGGAAATAATTTCTATTATTATTATATAAAAAAAAGATACCTAATATAACTAGACTATTAAAGGTATTATAAGAGAGGGCTATTATATTATACTAGTAGTAGTACTAGGCCTATTACTATTACTACTACTAGTAATAGGAGTATCCTCCTTATTATTCTCTTCTTTATCCTTTATAATAGGAGGGAGGCGCTCTTATAATATATTAACGAGGCTTTAAAGGTACTTTAAAAGGGGAGATAGAGTAATATATATATACTAATAAAGAATATTAAGAATATCCTCTAGGGTATTTATAATATAAATAGTAATAGCTAGGTTAACCCTAATAGGAGTTATAATAGTAGCGGGGGTAGAGGAGGCGCGGTAAAGGTAGTAATAATACTATTAAATAAGCCTATTAAAGGTTTACTAGAATTTAGTAAGTTAAGGGAGGTTAGAGCTAGTATTTAAAGTAGTTATAATATCTAAAAATTAAAGAAGGCGCGTATAAGCGCGGTAAGTATAAGTAGGAATCTTCTATTAATATTTAATATTAAGATCTTTATAATATTTATATTTTATTAACCTAGGGGAGGCGCGCGCGTAGATTATCCTATTAAAAAAGTAAATAAAGCTTTAATTAAAAATATTAGACTTACGGCTCTTTAGATTAAAATATAATATAATAAAGGTATATTATATAAGATAATATAAGAATAGGCTAGAAGCGGCTTAATAGGGGAGGTTATATACTATTATAAATAGAGGGGGTAATAGTAATCTTCTTTTAATTAATAGTAAGGGTAAGTTTATTATTAAGGATTATTTATAAAATAACTACTAGAAGTATAAAGAGGTATAATAAGGTATAAAGGGGGTAATAATATAAATAAGACTTAAAAAGGACTTAATATAATTAATAAAAAATAAAGATATTATAATTAGAAGAATAATATTAAAGTTATATAAAGAAGGTATACCTTAAGTACTTAATAAACCCTTAATAGTAATAACTTCCTATTTACTTTAAAATATTAAGACTTCTAGCTACTTTTATAATAAATTAATAAAGGATAATAGGAAGTATAATAGGAATATATTATAATATAAGGATTATATATAAGAGTAGTATCCGCGATTATTATAATTTAATAAAATTATAAATTCCTTAAGGCTTAACTTAAAGGGCCTTATAATTAATTATATTATTACGCTCTTATTAGAGATATATTCTATTACTAAGGGAGTGTCTTTTATAAATTATAACCTTTTATACTCTTAGAGCCTAAGAGCCTAGATAGGGAGATAATTATAAGGACTAGTTAAGAATATAATACTATTATTAACGTGGCGTTTATAATATATAATAGTACTATACTACCCCTTTACTTATAATATATAAAGGAGGGAATTCCCCCTAAAGGGAAGGGTAGTAATTAGTCTTACTATTAAGAAGAATAGAGAGTTCTATATATATACGTATATATACCGTTTATAGTACTTAATAGCTATTTTATTACGTAGTACCCTTATAATAATTTATTAATAGGAATTATATTAAATTAGGGATCTTTATTTATAAATACCTATTAATTAGAAGTATATTATTATATAAAGATAAAGAAATAATTAAGTACTACCTTCTATTTATAAATATATAGGTAGATTAAATACTAAAATTAAATATTAAAATATTACCTTAAAGTATTTTTAAATAAAGAATAAGATAATTAAGTTATATTACTTCTAATAACTAAATTCGCGTATTATAATAATATTTATATTATACTAGGTTATTTATTATTTCATATAATATATAGATATAATTTATATATAGAAAATAAAGTTAGGGATAACTTTTTAGAAGGAGTACTTATAATTAAAGACTATATAAAAAGCTTTTTAAAAGTAAGAGCTATATTAGTAGATTAATAGTAGACTATTTAAATATAAGTTATAAAGTTTTATAATAAACTTTATATCTTAAAGTCTTATATAATAGGAGAACTAGTAATATTAATTATAAAGAATTTAAAGTAGAAAAGACTAAATTAAAAGCTATTATATAAATATATTAATCCCTTTAAGATAGTAGATATAATTAAATACTAGGTATACTACTTAAATCTCTTAATAATATAAAGAATTTATTCTATATTTTATATTTCTTTATTAGAATTATATTAGAGCTATCTTAATAAAGGTAAGTAACTATTTATACCTCCTTTAAAACTTATTAATAGTAAAGAATATTATAAAGTAGAATAAATTCTAGATAGAATAAAAAATAAAGGTATTTAATACTACTTAATTAAATAGTCTAATTATAAAATAGAATATAATTAATAAATATCTATTAAAGATATAAATATAAAAGACTTATAAAGGGAATATAATAATATATATATAATAAAGAAATATTATAAATTAAATACTAGTATATAATTATTATAATAAAATTATTCTATTATAAGTTTAAGTTATATAAGGTAAGTTATAAGTTATATTTATATAATAGAGATTTTAATAAAGAAGTATATAAGAAAAGGATTAATTAAGGGGAAAACCTTTATAACCTAAGAAAAGAATCTTTATTTAAAGGTATAATATTAAGGCCTTATAAAGAGAGTATACTAAGGTAGGTTATAGCCTAAAAAAGATAAGCTAGTAGATAAGATAGTATTCCTACCTAGGGGGAACTAAGCGGGCGTAGGAATAAGCGCGGGAGAGGGGGTATAAGGAGTATAAGGGAAGCGAGTAGTATAATAAGGGTAAGTAGAGGGGGTAGTACTAGTAGTACTATTATTATAAGAAGGGTAGCTAGGGCTAGTAGAAGTAGGGGCAGGTAATATAATAGTAATAAAGGTAGGAGCCTCTTCCTCTTTTATATCCTCCTCTATCTCCTTTATCTCCCCCTTATTACTATTATTATTATTATCCTCCTCCTAATATATAATTAACTTATATAAAGATAGTAGAATACTTTACTAATATACTTACCTCTCTTAAGTCCTTATTAACCTCTATTATAATAAGGGTAGTTAACCCCTCTTATAAAAGTATTAGTATATATTATAAAAAAATATATAATAAAAGGACTTACCTACTATCTTATTATATTTAAAATACCCTTAAAAGTAATAGTTATATAATTACCTACCTCTACCCTAAGGCGTAGTAATTCCTTAAAGGTTTATAACTTATATAAAAGTATTTTACTACGCTCCCTTAAGTAAATTACTACTTCTACCTTAGAGGTAAAGGTAGTAACGCGTATTATAAAGGTAGTATAATAGGATAACTTTTTACCTTAAAAGGTAATAATAGAGTTATAAGTAAAGAGGCTAAATATATAAATATAAAAGGTAAGGGGGACTTATAACTTATTAATATACTATATATAAAGTATATTAAAATCTTATTATTATAAATTAATTTATATTTCTTATAAAAGTAGTAGTACCTTTAATAGGCCCTACCTATCTCATAATTATATAGTAACTTAGGACTTAAATCTAGGTACTTAGCGTATTAAAGATGATAGGGCCTAGGGAGGGCTACTACCTTAATAATATAATAGGGAAGAGAGGTATAATAGAAGTATTTAACTATCTATTATAAGAGTTAGCTAATAGGAATACCTTTAAGTATAAAGAGTATAAGAATAATTTAAAAGAAGTATAATATAATAGGATATTAATAAAGTCTTTAATTATATAATATAATAGACTTATATAAGAAGGTAATTTATAAGTAATATATTTATAATATTTTTAAAGATAATTAAAGGCTATTATAAGGTAATATTATATATAAAAAGTAAAGGATATTAAGTAGAGACTTACCTTAATTATTATTATTATTACTATCTATTTAATATATAGTACTATATTAGTAATTAATCTTTTATATTATACTTATACTCTAATAGTAGTTATCTTATAAAGTATTAATAATATTAATATTAAATATATTAGCTTCTATTATTAATATATTAAGATATAGCTTAAGGTAACTTATAATAGGTTAATATTAATAGTAATAGTTAAGGAAGAAGTTAGAAGTAAATAAATTATAACTTTATTATATATTATATTATATATATTAATTATATAATTTAATAGTATAATATTATTACCTAACTTTTATAATTACTTATTTATATTACGAATTTATAAAGTATTATAATAATAAACTTAATTAATAATTATATTCTATATTTAATAATATTATAATTATAAAGGTTATTATATATTAATATTATATAATATTAATAGTATATTACTATTATTATAATATTATTATCCTTAGAACTCTTTCCCTTATTTTCCTTACTAGGGTTTTAAAGGGTTTTAATAAGTCCTATTATAAATAGTAATAGTTAGTATTTAAAGATAAATACCCTTAAAGGGGAGGTAATTATTAGGATATCTTAATATATCTAGCTAGTATAATACGGCTTATTAGTAATATCCTAGTAGTATTAATTTAACTTCTTATTATCCTAATAGATATCCTTTTATCTAGATATCTAAGAGGCTAGGTAGCTTCCTTAAGGGGTATTTAGATAGTCCTCCCTCTACCTCTTTAAGAGGTAGAGATTAGTTCTTTTATAATTATAAAGTTACTAGAGTACTAAGTCTACCTTTATAATACTACCTACTCGCTAGTAGTTTATACTATCTATTCTAGCCCTTAGGAACTAGCCTTCTAGTCTAGTTTCTAATAAAGAAATATAAATTTAATATTAATTTAATAGAATTCTTAAGTTTATTATAAATACTATTAATATATTAATAGATAGTTATAAGGTATTTACTATTTAAGACTAGCTAGTATTAATTATATATTAAGAAGTCTAAGTATTTTTAGGATTTATAAATTTCTATTAATATTTTATATATTACTATTTATAGATAGTATCCCCCCTAACTAGCCTTTTAAAAGATAGTAAAGATAGGAAGAAATTAAAACTATTTATATAAAATATTAATAAAGAAAAGGTATTTTATAATTTATATTATACCTTTATAATTATACCTATCTTAATATATTTTAATCTTAATAAGAATATTTAGATTAAAATAGATATATCTAATTTTATTATAATTATTATCTTATCTTAACAAGATAATAATAAGGCTTAGTATCTAATAGCCTTCTAATCTTATAAATTAATACCTACTAAAATTAAGTATAAGATATATAATTAAGAGTTATTAATAATTATTAAAGCCTTTAAGTAATAATAATATTATATAAAAGGTAGTTATTATATTATTAGAATATTTATAAATTATAATAATCTTAAAGGATTTATATAAGTAAAGTAGTTAAATAGTTATTAAGCTTAATAAGCTATTTATTTAATTATATATAACTTTAATATTAAATATTAACTTAGTAAGAAGAATCCTATAAATACTCTATTATATAAACCTAATTATAATAATATTAAGATATTATTTAATTAGCTCCTATTTACCTTATAAAATAAGTTAATAAATTGAGGAGGTATTATCTCTAGTTAAAAGTAGTTAAAAGAAATAACTAAGTATATAAACTTATCTAACTTAAAAGGGCTTAAAAACCTTTAATTAAACCTAAAAAATTAGATAGAAGAGGTATAAAGCTACCTTCCTAGTAATAAAGTAATATAATAATATAACTACTTAATCCTATTATTAGGGTTATTAGTTATAAATAATATATCTTATAAATATTAGTAAGGGTAGTTACTAGACTTAAAATAACTTATAAAGTTAAATTAAAATCTTTAAAAGAACTTATCCTCTTATTATAAAATATTAATCTATTTATTATTAAATAAAAGAATAAAGTAAAGTATATAACTTTTAAGTAAAATATTATTAAATAGCCTGAAAAATTAATTTTATAAAATTATTAAGATTTAAAGGAGTACTTTATATATTAGATAATTTAATATTATATATAAAAATTATTATAAGGTATTATAATAATACTTTAATAAATTATTTTAAGTTATAAAAAACCTTAGAATTACTCTAATATATATATTATTAGAGTAGAATATTAGTAGATATTAAGTAATATATCTAAACTTATAAAATATATTAAAGGATAAAAGCTCTTAGATATAAACTTTATAATAATATAATATTCTTATTATAACTTAAAGGGCCTTAAGAAGAACTTTTTATAAATATTATTATAAGCTTACTACCTAATAAATATAGAAGTTTTATATATAATTCTATTCTTATAATTATTAATAAGTATATAAAGATAATTTAATACCTTTTAATTAAAAGTACTTATACTACTATTAAATTAACTAAGATCTTATTAAGAATATAATATTATAATATAATTTATTAATAGGTATTATATTAAATTAGGGATCCTTATTTATAAATACCTATTAATTAGAAGTCTACTATTATATAAAGATAAAAAGATAACTAAGTATTACCTTTTATTTATAAATAGATAAGTAGATTAAATACTAGAACTAAATATTTAAATATTATTTTAAAGTATTTTTAAGTAAAGAATAAGATAATTAAGTTATATTACTCTTAATAATTAAATTTATATATTATAATAATATTTATATTATACTAGGTTATTTACTATTTTATATAATATATAGATATAATTTATATATAAAAGATAAAGTTAGGGATAACTTTTTAAAAGGAGGAGTACTTATAATTAAAGATTATATAAAGAACCTTTTAAAAGTAAGAGTTATACTAGTAAATTAATAATAGATTATTTAAGTATAAGTTATAAAGTTTAATAATAAACTCTATATCTTAAAGTCTTATATAATAGGAGAACTAGTAATATTAATTATAAAGAACTTAAAGTAAAAAAGATTAAATTAAAAGCTATTATATAAATATACTAGTCCCTTTAAAGTAGTAGATATAAGTAGATATTAAGTATACTACTTAAATCTCTTAATAGTATAAAGAATTTACCCTATATTTTATATTTCTTTACTAGAATTATATTAGAGTTATTTTAATAAAGGTAAGTAATTATTTATACCTCCTTTAAAACTTAATAATAATAATAAATATTATAAAGTAGAATAAATCCTAGATAAAATAAAAAATAAAGGTATTTAATACTATTTAATTAAGTAGTTTAATTATAAAATAGAATATAATTAATAAATATCTATTAAGAATATAAATATAAAAGACTTATAAAGGGAATATAATAATATATATATAATAAAGAAATATTATAAGTAAAATACTTATATATAATTATTATAATAAAACTATTTAATTATAAAGTTAAGTTATATAAGGTAAATTATAAGTTATATTTATATAATAGAGATTTTAATAAAGAAATATATAAAAAGAGAATTAATTAAAGGGAAAATCTTTATAATTTAAAAAAAAAATTTTTACTTAAAGGTATAATATTAAAGTCTTATAAGGGTAGTACTTTAAAGTAGGCTATAACTTAAGAAAGATAAGCTAGTAGATAAGGTAATATCCCTAATAAAAGTAGGTAGGGCGCGCGTAGGGATAGGTATAAGCGCGGGAATAGGAGTATAAAGAGTATAAGAGGCGTAAGGAGTATAAGTAGCGCGGATAGAATAAGTAGAGGTAGAAGCGCTAGTAATACTACTATTATAAGAGGGATAGCTAGGGCTAGTAAGAGTAGGGGTAGGTAATATAATAATAATAGAGGTAATAACCTCTTCCTCTACTTTTATATCCTCCTTTATCTCCCTTATCTCCCCCTTATTATTATTATTATTATTATTATCCTCCTCTTAATATATAATTAACTTATATAAAGATAGTAGAATACTTTAATAATATACTTACCTCCCTTAACTTCTTATTAACCTCTATTATAATAAGGGTAGTTAACTCCTCTTATAAAAGTATTAAAATATATTATAAAAAATATATAATAAAAGGACTTACTTATTATCTTATTATATTTAAAATACTTTTAAGAGTAATAATTATATAATTACCTACTTTTACCTTAAGGTATAATAACTCCTTTAATGTTTATAACTTATATAAAAGTATTTTATTATACTCCTTTAAATAAATTACTACTTTTACCTTAGAGGTAAAGGGAGTAATATATATTATAAAGGTAATATAATAGAGTAACTTTCTACTTTAAAGGGTAATAATAGGGTTATAAGTAAAGAGATTGAATATATAAATATAAAAGGTAAGGGGGACTTATAACCTATTAATATATTATATATAAAGTATATTAAATCTTATTATTATAAATTAATTTATATTTCTTATAAAGGTAGTAGTACTTCTAATAGGCCCTACCTATCTTATAATTATATAATAACCTAGGACTTAAACCTAGGTACTTAGCGTACTAAAGATAATAGGGCTTAAAGAGGGCTACCTTAGTAGTATAATAAGGTAGAGTAATATAATAAGAGTAATTAACTATTTATTATAAAGTTAACTAATATAAATACTTTTAAGTATAAGGAGTATAAAAATAATTTAAAAGAAATATATATAATAAGATATTAATAAAGTCTTTAAATAAATAATATAATAGACTCTTATAATAAGGTAATATATAAGTAATATACTTATAATATATTAAAGAGAACTAAAGTCTATTATAAGGTAATATTATATATAAAGTAATAAAGAATATTAAATAGAGACTTACCTTAATTATTATTATTATTATTATTATTATTATTATTATTATTACTATTTAATATATAATATTATATTAGTAATTAATCCTGTATATTATATTTATACTTTAATAGTAGTTATCTTATAAAGTATAATAATAATAATAATAATAATAATAATAATAATAATAATAATAATAATAATAATAATAATAATAATAATAATAATAATAATAATAATAATAATAATAATAATAATAATAATAACTTATACTATTAATATATTAAGATATAGCTTAAAGTAACTTATAACAGGTTAGTATTAATAGTAGTAGTTATAAAAGAAGTTAAAAGTAAATAAATTATAACTTTATTATATACTATATTATATATATTAACTACGCGATTTAATAGTATAATATTACTACCTAACTTCTATAATTACTTATTTATATTACGCGTTTATAAAGTATTATAATAATAAACTTAATTAATAATTATATTCTATTATAAATAATATTATAATTATAAAGGTTATTATATATTAATAGTATATTATTATTATTATAATATTACTATCCTTAGAACTCTTTCCCTTATTTTCTCTACTAGGGTTTTAAAGGTTTTTAATAAGTCCTATTATAAATAGTAATAATTAGTATTTAAGGATAAATACTTATAAAGGGGAGGTAATTATTAGGATATCTTAATATATCTAGTTAGTATAACTACGGCTTACTAGTAATATCCTAGCGTTACTAGTTTAGCTTCTTATTATCTAACGGATATCCTTTTATCTAGATATCTAAGAGGCTAGGTAGCTTCCTTAAGGGGTATTTAGATAGTCCTCTCTCTACCTTTTAAGGAGGTAGAGATTAGTTCTTTTATAATTATAAAGTTACTAGAGTACTAAGTCCTCCCTTATAATACTACCTACTTACTAGTAGTTTATATTATCTACTCTAGCCCTTAGGAACTAGCCTTCTAGTCTAGTTCCTAATACTAATACTTTAAAAATACTTTAAATTAGTATAGTATTTTTAAAATATTTTAGTATAAATAGATTTACCTACTAAATTCTATATACCAATAGCTAGAATATAGATTATAAATAATAAAAATCCTAGTATCTTCTTATATATAATAGAATATCTCTATTTTAAGACTCTAAGCTTATTACAGCTTATTAATTAGCTAATAAGTCCTCTAAATTCCTTTCTTAAACTAGTATAAATATTAGTAGACTAACCATATTAAGTTAGTACTTTAAACTTAAGTTAGGTACCTAACTTAAGTCTTAGTAATTTAATACTAAAATCTAGTACTAAGTATTTAAGTTAGTACCTAGGTAGGTACTAAGTATTAGTACTAAAGTATTAACTTAAATTACTAAGACTTTAATTTTAATATTTTATTAAGACTATTTTACTAAGAATATTTTCTAGTAATATAAAAAGGTAATATAATTATTTAATGGTCTTTAGTAGATAGCCTATCTATTTAGTTAGATATCTTTATAATCTTATACTTATAATCCTTCTATTTTTTACTATCCTCCTTACTATTATTATATTTATTATTATTATCCTTACTATTATTATTAGTCTTATTAGTATCTTTTAACTTATATTCCCTATCCTCTTCTTTATCTTCCTTAGTAGTATACTTAATTTCTTTCCTATTAGTACTAACTTTAATTAAGATATCCTCCTTATCTTAATTCCTTTATATAAGGTTAGGTATAATATAATCCTTTATATTAAACGCGTTAGCGTACTCTTATATAAACTTAGTATAAGTATTTATAATATTAGGGTCTTATATATCTTTTAACTCCTTTAAACTCCTATAATATATAATCCTTTACTTAATAATTTATATAATAGATAGATTAAATCTAGTAAATTCTAACTTAATAGTATTTATATCTTCCTTAGAAGTATTCTAAAAGTTAAGTTAATTAGAAGATAGGATTAAAGATAAATTATATATTTACCTCTTTTATAAAACTAGTTATATTATTTATATTCTCTAAATAATTTATTAGTTTATCTAGCTTAGCTTATTCCTTAGTAGCCTCTTTATTATCTTTAAAGTCTAACTCTTTCTTAAAATATTCTACTATATAATATTAACTATTTAAGAAGTATTATATTACCTAATTATACTATTATAAATCCCTCTCTTATATCTTTCCTCCTTTATAATATCTTTAATATTAATTACTAGCTTTATATAATCTTCTTTAATAGCTATCTTTTATATATTTAATTCCTTTAACTTCTTAATCCTTTCTAATACTACTACGCGGTTATTAGATACTTTTATATATAATAACTTTTTATTATTATCCTAGTCTATTACCTATTCTCTATTTATAATTAATTTAGGATTTTAGTTATAAGGACTTAATATTACTATAATATTATATTAACTTATCTATTTAGTAATATATTTAAGTAATATAATTAATAATAAATATTTATTATATATTAATAACCTATCTTACTATAATATCTTAAGTATATAGAGGTAGGAAGAGTTAGAAAGAAGATTTTAAGGGGTAATTATACCTATAATTATACTATAACTATATTAAATATTCCGCCTAATATTATTTTACCTTATATTAAAGCTTTTTAACCTTATATTCCTTCTTTTATCTACTATTAAATATCTTTAATAACTTTAATAATAGCTTATACTAAGTAGACTTATAATATTATTTAATAATATATTTCTTACTCTATATACTAATAGGTAGATAGTATAATTAGCTAATAAAATACTATAATTACTAGCTAAGAAAGTTAGAGGGTTAAAGCTTATATAAGATAGGAGGGGGAATATATTATTAAGGGGGAAAGGGAAGGTAATATAAATAGGTAATATATTAAAGTATAATTAGTTAACCCTTTTTAATTAGTAGGACTTATAAGAAAAAAGTATAAGGTTAACTTAAGTTTTAAAGCTTTAAAGGAGATAAGATAATATTAAAAGTCTATTAATAACCTTATATTAAAGCTACTATTTAATTTTCTTATAAAGGAGGTAATAGTAGATATTATAAGAGTTAATATATATTTATATTAAATCTAAAGTTTAATTATAAAAGTATTTATAATATCTTTTCTCTTAAGTAAGTATATTACTATTTTATATTACTATTTTATATTACTATTTTATATTACTATTTAATCTTTATAATAATTACTTATTAATATATCTTATAATATAGATTTAAATCTACTTTAAATCTACTTTAAATCTATAATTATAATATAAAGGGATTTATAGCTTATAAGGGAATTAATAAAGAGCTTTAATATTATATTATTTAATACTTAAGGGTAGTAATAGTTTTATAGTATTAGAAGTAGAGGGTAGGTCTAGGATAGTATAATACTCTTAATATTATAATACTTTTAGTATTATAACACTCTTAGTATTATAGTACTCTTAGTAAGATAAAGAATTATATTACCTTCTTATATTACCTTTATATTTATATATAGAAATTAAACCTACTTTATAAATATACTACCTAATTATTGATTAACTTTAAAATAATAACTATTAATTTATTTATCTTAAGATATCTATTAATTTTAATTTAAAAGAATCTTTACCTTTATTAATACTTTAATTAATATCTTCTTCCCTTTAAAGAATATCCTAAGGCTTAGTAAAAGCTTCTTTAAGGTTTAAACCTATAATATAATTATAATACTTTAGAAGTATTATTTATTTTATAGACTTTAGTTCTAATTATATATAATCATATATATATACTCTCTAAGTAAGATTAAAGACTCTCTTAAAACTTATAAATAATATTAGATATAAAAGGATATCCTTAGCTATTTATATTAGATTTAAATAAGTTAAAGTATTATCCCTCTAATATTCTTATATAAGAATATCCTCTAATAGACTTTTAAAATAAAAGTATTAAATAACTTTACTTTATAATAAAGACTTATAATTTAAATATTAAAGTAGACTTCTCTTTACTCTTATTAAAAGCTATTATTAGTTAGTATAAATTTAAATATATTATTATATTATATTACCTTATTAATATAGCTAGTAATAAGATCTACTTATATATAGTACTAGCTATAAACCTATTACTTATTAATAGAGCTAAGAGGTCTTTAATCTAAATATAGTTAGAATAAAACTAGGATATTATATAATAGTAGAGCTTATAATATAGAGTTTTTATACGCGTAGTAAGCGCGCCTTTAATATATATAATAATACCTACCTTAATTCCTATTAATAGTATTAGCTTAATATATAAGAGACTCTAGGTTAAGAGATAGAATATTACAGTTACTTTACTAAAGGCTCTTATAGATGCTTTCGTACTAGCTATACTATATTAGGCTTAGCGTAGTAGCTTATAAAGAGGAGGTTTATAAAGTAATTAATAAGTTAAAATAAAATAAAGTATTAAAGATAAATAGGATCTTAAATAGGTTTTTAAAGATAATAAAAAGGGAATTACTACCTAGCTTTATATACTTATTCTAAGTATATTTAAAGGTTAGATATTACTTAATAAAGTTTAAAAAAGCTAATATAATTATTTTAAAAAAGTTAAAGAAAGAGGACTACTTAAAGTTAAAGTTATATTATTTAATTACCCTACTTAATACCTTAAGGAAGATATTAAAGGTAGTTATTATAAAGAAGCTAAGTAACCTTATAAAGGAATATAAGCTACTACCCTTATAATAAATAAAGATAAAAAAGGGAAGGTTAATAATAATATCTTTTAAGATAATAATAAAAGTAATATATATAATATAAAATTATAATAAATTTAATATAATAAATATATTATTATTAGATATTATAAAAGCCTTTAATAATATCTCTTATAAAAGGTTACTTTATAACTTAAAGAAGAAAGGGGTCTTAACCCTTATTATAAGATAGGTATAAAGTTTTTTAATAAAAAGAGTTATAATAATTATACTAGGCTAAGAGATAAATAAGATAAAGATAATAAAGATTAAGATCCTTTAAAGATCTCTAATATTTTTATTTTTATTATTATTTTTTAACTCCCTACTTATAAAAGAGTATATAAGGATAAAATTCTAAGTATAAATTAAGGGCTTTATTAATAATATTTACTTAATAATATATAATAAAAGTATTAAGGAGAATTATAAGATCTTAATAAAGGTATATAAGATATACCTTTAATAAGTAAATATATATAAGGCGACTTTTACCCCTTATAAATATAAGTTAATCTACTTATTAAGGAGCTTAAAGAGATTTAATATAAAGGTAATAATAAACTTTAAGGTAGTAATAATATACCTTAAAGTATTAATATAAGTTCTTAAGCTTTATATTAATAGTAAATTAAAGTAGAGCTTATATATTAATAAAGTAAAGTTAAAGATAAAGATATAAAAGCTAGTCCTATTAATTATTACTAACTTAATATAAGGTATTATATCTAATAAAATAAGATAGATATATAATATTATAATCTAGCTAATAATAACTTATATAATAAAGATATAATATAACTTAAAGGGGATATTAAAAGTAAAGAAAGTAAATATTATAATATTAAAAATTATATAAAATAAGTATTTAAAGATAGTACTTAAGGTCTTTAGAGTAATTAATATATAAGTATTAAAGGTAGAGTTAGGGGTCTTATTAATAAAGATAAGCCTTAACTAGTTAATTTTATAAGTATTAATAATATAAGGGATCTACCTATTAATTAAAGAAGGGAATATAAGGATCCGCTATAGGTTAAAAGGGAAGAGGGGAAGAGAGAAGAGGGTTATAAAGACTCTAGTAAAAGAGGAGTAGTCCTAGGTAAGGGGAGCCCTCTAAGTAGTGATAAGGGGAGGGGATACTAAAATAATAGACTAGAACCCTAAAGGTAGGGAAATAATAAGGAGGGATAACCCTACCCTTAAAGAGATTAAGAGGTAGGTAAAAGAGAAGTAAAAAGAGAGGTAGTTAAAATACTAAAAGGATATTCCTAATTATATAAAAATAATAATATAAAAAGGGGAGGTTTAAAAGATAAAAATTAACTTTTATATAAGGCTTTTTAAGGCTAAGAGCTTTATAAGTATCTAATTATATATAAAGAAGATAAGACTACGCGCCTTCTTATATAAAAGGAGGGTACCTAAGATTAATAGTATTAATTATAAATATAAATAGAGATATTAAGATATTAAATATATACTTATATTCTACCCTAATTATATAAAGGGGAGGAGGTAGATATTTTAAAAAGTAGGGTTAAATAACTTTTACTAAATAGTATTAACCTTAAAATGGTTAAAGGTAGTAACTAAGTAGGTAATCTAATAAAGTATACTTAACTAGTTTATACTAATAAGGGAATAACTCTTTAAGGTAGTATAAAAGTAGATAGGCTCTAATTAAAAGATAAAGGGGTAGGTAATCTTAATAAAAAAAGAGAATAAGATAGTATAAAGAATATAAAAAAGGGTAGTATATAATATCTAGAGATCTAGAAGTATAATAATAAGTAGAGTAGGGGATAAGGTTTTCTTTTATAAATTATAATTTCCTCTAGTAAGTTAGATATAAACTACCCTTATTAGCTCTAAGTAGCTAGATAGTAGAGTATAAAATATAAATATAAATATAACTATATTTCTAATATAATATATCTTTATTAGTAGTAGGGCTTTTCTAGATATTAATACTATTATTAATAGTAAGGAGATTACTTATACATAGCCCTTTTTTATAATATATAATATCTATTAGGTCGGGATTATTAAGTTACTTATTAATAGTAAGATTTAAATATATAACCTTATTCTAGAAATAGGCCTTCCAAAGATACGCCTTACTAATAACCTAGCTACTAGATCCTCCTAGAATAACTAGGAGTATTTATTAGAAGTCCCTATAAAAGTAGACTACCTTACCCCTAAAATAAGCCTAGTTATTATTATAGATATCTTAAAAGCTATAATTAATAGCTTCTATATTATATTAACTCTATATAAGAGACTTATTCTAAAAGATAATATTAGCTTACTTAATTAACTTAGTAAGATTAGTCCCCTTTTTAATCTTATATAAAGAGGTAGTATTAGAATCTAGGGGTATCTTAAACTATAAGTAAGTAGTCTAACCTCCCTATAATAGTATTAATATAATACTAGAAGATACTACTACTAGAGTAACCTTTTACTAGGAATATAGCCTTTTTATAATAGTATTTTATACTATTATCTTACTAGTACCCCTAGTACTATTAAGGAAGAATAGTATACCTAGAGTACTAAATTTATTATCTATATTAGTATTAATAGCGGTAATAATCTAATTAGTAGCGTAGTATTAGTTAATATTTAGCCTATTTTATAAGACCTTAGCCTTATTAGGGGTAATTTAGTAAGATATTTCTTCTTATAAAAGTTTATTTAAAATATTATTAAAATTATTAAATAGAATAGTTAGAATAGGTAGGCTATATGAGGCTAGATCCTTAGTATATTTAGGGGTTAATTAATATTTTAATTAGCCGTTAATTAGGTAAAGGGCGTACTATTCTATAAATAACTATTACTTATAGTAATTATCTAGTATTTAAAGCATTAAAAAATCCCGTTATAAGATGTATAAGTAGTTATTTAAGATATACTCCTTATACTTATTCTATAATATTAGGGTATTAATAGGTTAGAGTTTAATTAATATTAATATAAAAAGACTACGTAGCCTATAACCTCCCTAAAAATCCTTTCCCTTATTAAGGATCTTATTAGTATATCTATTATTTTTAGTTAACTTAAGCTTTATATAAGCCTCCTTCTATCCTATTAGCTAGCTGTCTACTATCTAGAGGTTATTAAATAATATAGCCCCCTTAATATAATAGAGGAGTAGTTAGTAATAGTAGAGATCTTTTATTTTTAGACTAATAAAATTAATACGCCTAAGAGTCTCCCCCTTTTTATAAATTTTTTATTATTTCTTTGTTTTATTCTATATAAAGAATTTAGGAAAATCCGCGTATAGATAGTTAAGTAGATACCTTATAATAGTTAGATATTTCCTATTCTATTTTATAAAAGGTAATAGCTAACTATTATTATAAGCTTCCTTAATAAGATAGTTTATATTAAAAAAACTCTATTAATATAGTCTTATAAAACTTATTACTATTTATTAGCTTTTATTTAGTAGCCTTATTAGTAGCCTAGTTATTAGCTAGCTTAAAAAGGGTACGCTATTAATCTAGGAGGTAGATCTATAAATACTCTATATAAGGCTTTATAATACTTATATTAAATAAGAGTATCTTCTAGATAGCCTTAGTAGACTTAATCTAGTAAGTGGATTAATACTTTATAATTTTATCTACTAACTCCCCTTACTATCGCGGCTAGCTATTAGGAGTAGGGTTATTATTATTACGCGTATAATTCCTAGTAAGGGAGATATTAACCTAATTAGGTCCTTTATAACTATATTTATATAAATAGAAAATAGACTTAATAGAGTTATAGATCTTAATATTAATATAGGTACTATATTTCTTTAATAGGTATAGGTTATAAGGGATAACCTATCTATTATTAATAGAGGAATTAGGTTTAGGGGGGCTAATTAGATATTTATAGAAAGGATAACTCCTATTAAGTATAAAAGATATCTCTTAATAAAAATCCTTTAGAAAAGCCTTATTATAATAATTCTTCTCCTAACTAAAATATCTATTACTAGGGACCCTAGTATAGTAATTATAAACTATATATTATAAGACTAACTTATATAATATATTATTATCTTATTAAGGGGGGATAAATACTTAAATAATACTATTAATATTACTAACTATCTAGATCTAATCCTCTTCTTATATAATAAGGAGAATATAAGTATATAGGAGACCTTACTTCTAAAACTTAATAATATAATAGTAGCCTATATAAATATTAAGGATATATTACTTAAGGAGGTCCCCTATTAGCTCTTAGAGCTTCTAATTAAAGATACGGGTAATTAGATTATAATAGTACTCTAATATCTAACTAGGTTCTAGTAAGCTCTAAATATTAGGCTACTTAGGATTATATATAAAGGTAATAAAAAATTTAAGTTTACTCCTTTTTTAGATTATTATTATAGTATCTTATATTCTTACTTTTATAATATATAGGCTTCCTAGTATTATTAATAGGAGGATAGTAACCTTACTACTAATATCTTTAAGTAAGATATCTAGATTAATACTAAGCCTATCTATTAGGCTAGAGTAGTAGTCTACTTAAATAGTCTATTAATTCTAATAATACTAATTTAAGTTATTAAGCTCTATTAATATCTAAATATTAGTAGCCTAGTAGCTAAATAGATATCTACTATTAATAGTATAATTAAAAAAATTAGGCTAGATCTAGATATTAATTAACTAATTATTTAAATTATATTAATTACCCCCTAGCTATTATCTAAATAATTTAGAAGTATTTATAACTAAGTGGATTTAGGTCTAGAAAATAACTAGGGAAATATATTAAATAGTCTTACTTATATCTATTTTATATAAAATTATTATCTTATTACTTACTAAGACCTACTATAACTCTAAGGTATATACTCGCTAGTAATATACTAGTCTAGCTCCTACTTAGGGTTACTACTATCTTCTAACTCTAGTTTATTATTACTACTAATTAGGGTATACTAGGCGAGTGTACTAATAATACAGCTCTGTTATAATATATATAATAGATAGTCGCCTAGAAGCTAATAGCCGGCTAATAAGAAGTAGTTATATTATAACTATTTACTAAATAGAAATAGAAGTAGATATTAGAGGGCTATATAGGAAGGATATTAATTAGGGATTAATATAAGGCCCCCCTTAATAGTTTTAATATAAATATCCCGCTTAATTTAGCCTCTTATAATATTATTAGGAGTTATTATAATATAGGTAACTTCTATAAAAATAAGCTAATTATAAGTACCCTTATCCTATTATTTAGGATTTAGCTATTAGATATAGACTATAAGGGTACTACGTAATAATATAGCTATTAAGTATTATAAATAATATATATATATATATAGAACTCTCTATTCTTATTAATAGTAAGATTAATTACTACCCTTCCCTTCAAGGGGAATTCCCTCCTTTATATATTATAGGTAAAGGGGTAGTATAGTACTACTATATATTATAAACGCTATATTAATAGTAGTATTATATTCTTAACTAGTCCTTATAATTATCTCCTTATCTAGGCTCTTAGGCTCTAAGAGTATAAAAGGTTATAATTTATAAAAGATACTCCTTTAATAATAGAATATACCTCTAATAAGAGTATAATAATATAATTAATTATAAGGCCTTCTAAATTAAGTCTTAAAGAATTTATAATTTTATTAAATTATAATAATTATAGATACTACTCTTATATATAATCCTTATATTATAATATATTCCTATTATACTTCCTATTATCCTTTATTAATTTATTATAAAAGTAGCTAGAAGTCTTAATATTTTAAAGTAAATAGGAAGTTATTACTATTAAGGGTTTATTAAGTACTTAAGGTATACCTTCTTTATATAACTTTAATATTATTCTTCTAATTATAATATCTTTATTTTTTATTAATTATATTAAGTCCTTTTTAAGTCTTATTTATATTATTACCCCCTTTATACCTTATTATACCTCTTTATACTTCTAGTAGTTATTTTATAAGTAATCCTTAATAATAAACTTACCCTTACTATTAATTAAAAGAAGACTACTATTACCCTCTCTACTTATAATAGTATATAACCTCCCCTATTAAACTACTCCTAGTTTATTCTTATATTATCTTATATAATATACCTTTATTATATTATATTCTAATCTAAAGAATTATAAGTCTAATATTTTTAATTAAAGCTTTATTTACTTTTTTAATAGGATAACTTATACGCGCGCCTCCCTTAAGTTAATAAAATATAAGTATTATAAAGATCTTAATATTAAATATTAATAGGAGATTTCTACTTATACTTACCGCGCTTATACGCGCCTTCTTTAATTTTTAAATATTATAACTACTTTAAATACTAGCTCTAACCTCCCTTAGCTTACTAGATTCTAATAAACCTTTAATAGGCTTATTTAATAGTATTATTACTACCTTTACTACGCCTCCTCTACCCCTATTATTATTACGGCTCCTATTAGGGTTAACCTAACTATTACTATTTATATTATAAATACCCTAGAGGGTATTCTTAATATCCTTTATTAATATATATATATTACTCTATCTCCCCTTTTAAAGTACTTTTAAAGCCTTATTAATATATTATAAAAGCGCCTCCCTCCTATTATAAAGGATAAAGAAGAGGATAATAAAGAGGATACTCTTATTATTAATAGTAGTAATAGTAATAGGCTTAATATTACTATTAATATAATATAATAGCCCTCTCTTATAACGCCCTTAATAGTCTAGTTATATTAGGTATCTTTTTTTTTTATAATAATAGAAATTATTTCCCCTTTTATATAATATAAACTTTATACTTTAAGGTAATTCTACTTAAATCTTTTTAAAATATTTAGTATATTAATTAAGTCCCGCTTATATAACTATTAATTATAATTATAAGACTAACCCTTCTACTTTACTAAATACTAAGGTTTATTATAAGAGATTTTATAATTAAAAATAGCTTTAACTTCCTATTTAACTTTATTATTTATAAGCTCTACTTATATAACTTTTATAATACTCTTACTATTACTTTAATATAGCTTTATAAGTAAGATATAAAAGATATTATATATATAAAAGGTATTAAGTAGTTATAACTTATA